>Ga0164290_1000424_pt1 | contig 139541 bp, 116 predicted proteins | sample Micstemetagenome_FD_108782 | JGI IMG/M metagenome (GOLD analysis project Ga0164290, IMG submission 108782) | Contaminated culture microbial community from soil near Moab, Utah, USA - Microcoleus steenstrupii SON62 (Illumina Assembly) | ecosystem: Environmental > Terrestrial > Soil > Soil crust... | reverse complement strand
GCGTCGTACAGATTAACCAGGCCGTGGGAAAACCGCAGTTCGGGCGTAAACTTGAAAAACTCGAAAAACTGCTCGAAGCCAATGCCGTACTCGGCGGTCAGGTCGGTGGTTCGGGTCAGCAGGCGGTTGGTGCCCTGGACCTCGCGCCGCCGGATGCCGGTTTCGAAATTGAGCGCCATCCCGCCGACGAGGTACATGCGGGAATTGTGCCGCCGGACGGACTTATACTTCAGCATGAGGGGCATCGACCACCAGGCCGACTCCCGGGTATCCGAGGCTTGCGTATTGCTAGGGAAGCGGTACTCAACGGTTCGGCCGATAATCTGCACAGAAGGCGTAAACCGCAGATCAAAATCCTCGTTCAGGTACATGTTCAGCACTCCACCTACCATGAATCCGCCTTTTCGGGGGGAAAAGATCTGGTAGGCCGTTCCCTGCCTCACGTAGTCCTGGCCCAGCCGGACGTTATACCGCGTGAACGGAGCACCAAACAGAAAGCCGTAATGGATGGGCCGGTCGTCGTAGGTCTGCAGGTGCGTCCGCCGGTACCGCATGCCCGACTGCGCCTGCCCGGGCAGGGAGGCCAGTACCAGAAAGAAACCAAGCAGACCGAGGATCAGGCGGCTTTTTTGCCGAGGTAGATCGAACAGATGCCGAACGTTAGAGGTATCCATCGCGTTTGGGTGAACCCGGCCTGCTCGAAAATCCGGAGAAAATCCGGACCGTCGGGAAACGCCTGGACCGATTCAGGCAGGTAGGAATACGCTGCCCGGTCTTTCGACACCAGTCGGCCAATCAGCGGCAGGATGGAATTCGAGTAAAAACCGTAAAATTGTTTGAACGGAAACGAGCGGGGCTTGGAGAACTCCAGCACCAGGCAGGTGCCGCCGGGACGGGTAACGCGGTGCATGTCGGTCAGGCCCGCCAGCAGGTTCTCGAAGTTCCGTACCCCAAACGAAACGATGACCGCGTCGAAAACATTGCGGTCGAAGGGTAACTTTTCGGAATCACCCGAGCGCAGTTCGATAATCCCCTCGTGGCCCAGTTTCTTCATTTTCTCGCGCCCGACGGCCAGCATGCCTTCCGAAATATCGACCCCGATTACTTTTTCCGGCTTCAGAGCCAGGGCCTCGATGGCGAAATCGCCCGTGCCCGTGGCAATGTCGAGGATCTGCTTCGGTTGTTCGGACCGCAGGAGCCGGATGGCCTTCTTGCGCCAGTAAATGTCCACCCCCGCGCTCAGGACGTGGTTCAGCAGGTCGTACTTCGGCGAAATGTTGTCAAACATCTCCGCTACCTGCTCACGCTTGGAGGTGTCTTTTTCTTTATAGGGAACTACGGCCATAAGTAAGTCGTCAGTCTGTCAGTCGTCAGTCGTCAGTCAAATATGCCTGGGAATCAGCAATTCGGCGGAGCGGCTGACAGACTGATGACTGATGACTGTTGACTGGATATGCAAAAGTAATCCGGCCATTTCATAACTTGTCGTGTTACGCCAAAGTTTATGTACCCACTGCAATATTTCGGGCTGATGCTGGCCCTGGCTTTACCAGGGAATGAGCCCCCGATTGCTTCCAAAGCCGTCCGCCGCCTGCACGAGCGCATCCTCACGCTGGATACGCATGCCGACGCACCCATCAACATGATGAAACCGGGCTTCGACCCGGGCGAACGCCACGACCGACAGGGCGGCACCCAGATCGACTTTCCGCGGATGAAGGATGGCGGCATGGACGCCATGTTTTTCGCCGTTTACCTGGCCCAGGGGCCGCGCACGGCCGACGGACACGCCCAGGCAAAAGCCAAGGCCCTGGCCATCTTCGACCGCATCCACGACGCCCTCCGCCGGCATGCCGGGCAGGCAGAACTGGCCGTGACGCCCGCCGACGCCTACCGTCTGCAGAAAGCCGGCAAACGGGCGGTTTTCATCGGGATGGAAAACGGCTACCCGGTCGGGGAGGACCTGTCGCTGCTGAAAACCTATTACGACCTGGGCTGCCGGTACATCACGCTTTCGCACTTTGCCAACAACGCCATCTGCGATTCGGCCACGGACCCGGACGGGCCCGAACACGACGGCCTGAGCCCGTTTGGCAGGCAGGTGGTGGGAGAGATGAACCGGCTGGGCATCCTCATCGACGTTTCGCACGTGTCGGACAAGTCGTTCTACGACGTCCTGACCCTGTCAAAAGCCCCCGTGATTGCTTCCCACTCGAACGCCCGGGCGCTCTGCGATTTCCCGCGGAACATGACCGACGACATGATCCGGGCGCTGGCGGCCAAAGGGGGCGTGGTGCAGGTCAATTTTGTGAGTGACTACCTGCGCAAGCCCTCCGACGCCCACCGCCAGGCGCTGACCAGCATCCGCATGTCGGGCGTCGGGAAGGTCCGGACGCCGGAACTGGAGGCCCGGATTGAAACCCGTACCGACTCCGTCAAGCGCCTGTACGCCCACGAACGGGCCAGCGTAGCCGACATCGCCAACCACATCGACCATATCGTCCGCATCGCCGGGATCGACCACGTAGGCATTGGCTCCGACTTCGACGGGGGCGGGGGCGTCAACGGCCTGGAGGATGTTAGCGAAATCGTCAGCCTCACCGCCGAACTCGTCCGCCGGGGCTATACCGAAAAGGACATTGCCAAGATCTGGGGCGGGAATCTGCTGCGGGTGCTGGGGAAGGCGAAGGTTAACTGACGTTTGACATTTGACGCTTGACGTTTGAACTTTGCCAGGGAGGCTAAATAGGCGAAGCTCCAACGTCAAGTGTCAAACGTCAAACGTCCAATTTAAAAAAAGTAAAACCCGCGGAAAAACGCCTTTTCACCCGAATCCCTACCCTTTATGACCCGCAACGAATTTTTGAAGACTTCAGCCCTGGCGGGGGCAGCGCTGACCGCCCGGCCGCTGATTACGCTGGCCCAGCAAACCGAGTTCCGGACCGCCCTGGTCGGTTCCGGCTGGTGGGGCATGAACATCCTGGGCGCCGCCATGGCCGCCGGCCAGTCGCAGGTGGTGGCACTCTGTGATGTCGACCAGCGCCAGCTGACTAAGGCCAATGATACGGTGACCAAGCTGACCAGCGATAAGCCCAAGCTCTACCGCGATTACCGGGAAATGCTCAACCGGGAAAAGCCGGAGATCGTCATCGTCGCCACGCCCGACCACTGGCACCCGCTGGTCGCCATCGCGGCCATGCAGCAGGGCGCCCACGTGTACGTCGAAAAACCAATCGGCCATACCATCAACGAAGGCAAGGCGATGGTGCGGGCCGCCCGCCAGACGGGTAAGGTCTGCCAGGTCGGGACGCACCGCCGCGTATCGCCCCATAACGTCTCGGGCATGGAGTTTCTGAAGTCTGGGAAGGCCGGCAAGATCGGCATGGTCCGGGCGTTTGTCAACTACGGCGGAGGCCCCGGTCAGGTGACTCCTGACGCCGAACCGCCCAAGGAACTCGACTGGAACATGTGGTGCGGACCGGCTCCGCTGCGGGCCTATAACCCGACCATGCACCCGCGCGGGTTCCGGCAGTACCTCGACTACGCCAACGGGACGCTGGGCGACTGGGGTATCCACTGGATGGACCAGGTGCTGTGGTGGACCGAAGAAAAAGCGCCCAAGAAGGTCTTTTCGACCGGCGGCCGGGCTATCAAGCAGGATCAGACCGATGCGCCGGACCACCAGGTGGCGTCCTACCAGTTCGAAGGCTTTACCGTGAGCTGGGAACACCGGCAGTTTGCGGGGAACAATGCCGAAAAAACGCATCCCCAGCAGGCCGTAGGCGCCTACTTCTACGGTACGGAAGGCACCTTCCACATGGGCTGGCTCGACGGCTGGACCTTTTACCCGGCCAATGCCAATAAGCCCATCATTCACCAGGACGCTAAGCTCGACAAGCCCGACGACCAGAACATCGCCCTGCTTTGGGCCGATTTCCTGGACGCCATCCGGACCAAGCGACGCTCCGTCTGTGATATCGAGATCGGGCACCGCTCGACCAACATGGCCCTGCTCGGCATGCTTTCGTATAAACTAGGCCGCAGCATCGACTGGGACGGACAGAAGGAGCAGATCATCAACGATCCGGAAGCCAACAAACTTCTCGGCCGGGATTACCGCGGCGAGTGGAAGTATCCGGTTTAAGGATTAACTGATCCGCGGAGGACGCAACGAATGAACGGATAGGTCGCAGCGTTTTTAGGCGATCTTAACGTTGATTCGATGCGTCCTTTGCGTTTAAAAAACTTCCTGCAAAGCCGCAAAAGCCTGTAAATTTGCAGCCTTAACCCGTCCTCATGAAGCTCCGTTATCTGTTGATTACCCTCCTGCTGGCAACGGCGGCCATCGCCCAGTCGCCCAATCCACGTTGGCAGAACGATTACTGGACCGCCCGCTGGATCAGCGCACCCAATGCAGCGCCCCGGGCCTATGGGGTCTACCATTTCCGCAAATCCTTCGACCTGAGCCAGAAGCCCGGCCGGTTCCTGGTGCACGTAACGGCCGATAACCGCTACCGGCTCTTTGTTAACGGCCGGCCGGTGGTGTTCGGTCCGGCCCGCAGCGACCTGCAGAACTGGTACTACGACAGCATCGACCTGGCGCCCTATCTGACGGCGGGACGCAATACGCTGGCCGCCGTGGCCTGGTATGGGGCCGATTCGGCTCCCTTTGCGCAGATGAGCTACCAGTTCGGCTTTCTGCTGCAGGGTGATACCGAGGCGGAGAAGGTTGCCAATACGGACGGAAGCTGGAAAGTCTACCGAAATGAAGCTTACTCGCCGGTTCGGAACGATATTCCCAAGCTGCGGACGTATATCGTCGTGGGCGACGGTGACCGCGTCGATGCCGCCCGCTATCCCTGGGGCTGGGAGCAGCCCGGCTACAACGACCAGAACTGGGCCGCCGCCCGGATCATCAACTGGGCGGCCAAACCCCGCGCTATGGGCTCAGACGGCAACTGGCAGCTCGTTCCCCGGCCCATTCCGTTTATGGAAGAAACGCCCCAGCGCCTGCAGGCGGTACGGCGGGCCGAATACTTACCCATGACCGACGGCTTCCTGAAAGGCAGCGCCCCGGTGACCGTGCCGGCCCGGACCCGGGCGGTGTTTCTGCTCGATCAGGGCCATTTGACCAATGCCTTCCCGGAACTGACCGTCAGCAAGGGAAAAGGGGCGGTGGTGACGCTGGGCTACGCTGAGGCGCTGGTGAACGACAAAAATCAGAAGGGGAACCGCAACGAAGTCGAAGGGCGGAAGCTGCTTGGCTTTGAGGACCAGTTTGTCGCCGACGGAGCCGACCGGCGGACGTTCCGGCCGCTATTGTTCCGGACCTACCGGTACCTGCAGCTGAGCGTGGAGACGGAAGGAGAGCCGCTGGTGCTGGAAGACCTTGTCGGGCAGTTTACCGGCTATCCCTTCCAGGAGCGGGCCCGGTTTACGGCCAGTGATGCGAGCCTGACCGACATCTGGAATGTCGGCTGGCGGACGGCACGGCTCTGCGCCGGGGAGACGTATTACGATTGCCCCTATTACGAGCAGCTGCAGTACGTGGGCGATACCCGCATTCAGTCGCTGATTTCGCTGTACGTGACGGGCGACGACCGGCTGATGCGCAAGGCGCTGACCGATTACGAGCACAGCCGGTTTAACGAGGGGCTCACGCAAAGTCGCTATCCCAGCGCTGATTTTCAGGTGATTCCGCCTTTTTCGCTTTTCTGGGTCTGCATGGTGCATGATTACTGGATGCACCGGCAGGATGATGCTTTCGTGAAGTCGTTCCTGCCCGGCATCGCGGCCGTTCTCGACTGGCACGAGCAGCGCCTGGCCCCAACCGGCCTGAACGGCCCGCTGGAATGGTGGAACTTCGTCGACTGGGCCTGGCCCTGGAGCGAGGAAGCCCGCATCGGGGGCGTGCCGCCGGGCGTCAAAACCGGCTCCAGCATCCTGACCCTGCAGCAGGCGTATACCCTGCACCGGGCGGCGGACCTGTTTCAGTATTACGGTAAAAACCAGCAGGCCTCCCATTACCGGGCGCTGGCCCAGCGGATGGCCAAGGCCGTTTATCAGCGCTGTTGGGACGCCGGCCGCGGGCTGGTGGCCGATACGCCCGAAAAAAAGAGCTTTAGCCAGCCCGCCAACATCCTGGCGATCCTGACCGATGCCTTGCCCGCCGGCCAGCAGGGCGCCCTGATGCGGAAGACACTGGCTGATGCCTCGCTGACGCAGGCCACGTTTTATTTCAAATTTTACCTCTTCCAGGCCCTGAAGAAGACGGGCCAGGCCGATGCTTTCCTGCCCGCTTTGCAGCCCTGGCGCGACATGCTGGCCATGGGCCTGACGACCTTTGCCGAAAATCCGGAGCCTACCCGCTCGGACTGCCACGCCTGGAGCGCCTCGCCGAACTACGAATTTTTGTCGACCGTCTGCGGGATCAATTCGGCCGCGCCAGGCTTCCGTTCGGTGAGCATTGCGCCTTACCTCGGTACACTGACCTTTGCGGAGGGCACCATGCCGCACCCCGCCGGGGAAATTGCCGTTCGCTTTGAGAAAACCGATGCCGGTGGCCTGAAGGGTACGGTAACACTACCCGGTAACCTAACCGGGACGCTGAAATGGAACGGTAAATCGGTAGAACTTCAAAGCGGGACGCAGGAGGTGAGTTTGTAACGATCGATTCGTCCCCGTTTCCCACGCGCCTAAACCAGAGCGCCATAAAATTGCGTATCCCAGGCGTCCGCGTTGCAAAGGCGGACGAACACAACGAACGCAGAACGGGTATCTTTGCGCCATGTTATTTGACGACACCTACCGCACGATTGCGGAACCTGTGACGGGGGAATTCCGCGATAAGGGCAGTAAGTTTCTGGCCTTTGCCTATCCCATCCGCTCGGAAGAGGAAGCCAAAGGGCATCTGGAGGCCCTGCGAAAACAGCACCCGAAGGCCAACCACCACTGTTACGCCTGGCGGCTGGGCCTGGATAAAAATCACTACCGGGCCAGCGACGACGGCGAACCCAGCGGTACGGCCGGACGGCCCATTCTGAATACGCTGTATTCCAAAGACCTGACGAACATCCTGGTCGTGGTGGTTCGCTATTTCGGCGGGACGCTCCTGGGCGTTCCCGGCCTGATTAATGCCTATAAATCCGCCACGGTTGAGGCCCTGGAAGGCGCTGCCGTACTCAGCAAAACCATCAACGAGGTGTACCGGGTTGAGGTCAGTTTTGATCGTCTGAACGACGTCATGAAGCTCGTCAAGGAGCAGCAACTGACGGTACTGAACCAGACCTTTGAAGCCGAATGCCGGATCGATCTGGAACTCCGCCGAACCCTGGTCAACGCGGTTATCGGCCGGCTGGAGAAACTGGAAGGGGTCCGGGTAACGTTCCTGGCTTAAGTCCCTCCTTCGGTTATGGAACCGCAGATCTTCCGCCCCTCCCCGCCGCTGCAGCCGTACGTGCACTGCATCTGGTACAGCTATGCCCCGACCCTGCGCCTGGCCGGCACGTCGCTGCCGATTCTGAACCCGGAATGGGTCCTCAATTTCTCGGAGCATTTTGCGATGGAAGACGAGCACGGATGCCCTTTGCTGCCGGAGGCGGGCAGCTGGGTAGGCGGTATCCAGACCCGGGCCCGGCACACGGTCGCCGCGGGCCGGCATGAGATGCTGGGCGTACTGTTCAAACCCTGGGGACTGGCCTGGCTTCTGGGCGAACCGGCGGATGCGCTGACGGATGGGTACCAGGCGTCCGCCCTGCCTCTCCGCGCTTCGAGGGTGGAGCAAATCGCCCTGGCGCCTGTACCCGAAAAAGTCCGTCTGCTGGAAACCGAATTGCTGCGGTACGTGGGTAAACGGCGGGTGCCGGCCCTGCTGCCAGATGCCGTAAAGCTGCTCCACCGCCAGCCGATGGGCGACGGAGCCGTTTCCACCGTAGCGCGCCAGTTGGGCGTCAGTGGTAAGACGCTCTCCCAAACCTTTCGCCGCTATATCGGGCTTTCACCGCGGACGTATCTTCAGCTGCACACCATCAACCGGCTCCTGCCCGACCTGGCCTCCGGCGTCCAGCCCCTGACGAAACTGACCTACGAGCACCATTTCTTCGATCAGGCGCATTTTTGCCGGCTGTTCCGGCAGGTAACCGGCCTGACGCCTTCCGCCTACCGCCAGGGCGTTGCGGCCGGGCAGGTCCAGGCGGCCTACCCGAACTTTCTGGCTGATGCGAACTAGGTAAGGTTTATACAAGGATGGCCCTGGCCAGGCGCTTACTTTTGCGCTGTATTCACCAACCAGGCTACTATGCGTCAGGTAAAACTCTTCATTGCTGCTTCGCTCGACGGCTACATTGCCGGTCCTGAGGGTGAAATCGACTGGTTGTTCATGGATGGGAACGACTACGGCTATACGCCCTTCTTCCAGAGCATCGATACCACGCTGAGCGGTCACGAAACCTACAAGCTGACGCTGACCTTTGGCGAATTTCCCTACGTAGGCAAGACGAATTACGTGTTCTCCCGGTCCGAGCAGCCCCCGGCTCCGCACGTGACCTTCGTCAGCGAAGATCCGGCGGCGTTTGTGCGGAAACTGAAGGAACAGGAAGGTGGCGACATCTGGCTGGTTGGGGGCGGCCAGATCAATACGCTCCTGCTCAATGCTGATCTGATCGACGAACTCATTGTCGCCATTCACCCCGTCATTCTGGGTGAGGGACTGCCCCTGTTTGCCCCTACGGCCCGGAAAGCGGTGTTCAAAACGGCCCAGACGACGCACTACCAAACCGGTCTGGTGCAGGTGACGATGAGGCGGACAACTGAGTAATAGCTGCCGGAATCAGCTTTTGTTACTGCTGTAGGGTATTGCTCGGAACGCCTTCTTCCCGCTCGCCGAACGGCCACCGTCCGCGGTACCGGGCCGAGAGCAGGAAGGCGACGATGCCCAGCGCCGTCACGGCCAGTCCGGAGAGCATGAAGGAAAGCCCCGTGGAGACAAAAATATAGCTCCAGATGGCAATGATGAGCAGGATGGGCAGGGGGTACAGCGGCATCCGGAAGGGGAAGGCGTGTTTGCGCCGGTGGAGCAGCAGCAGACCGATCGCCTGACCGATGAACTGAATCAGAATGCGCATGGCCAGAATGGCCGTGATGACGTCGGAGAGCCGGAAGAGCAGGCTGAAAAAGAAGGCCAGTCCGCCCAGAAACAGCAGCGAAACGTACGGAAAATCACGGGTGGGGTGCAGGCGGGCGAAAACGGGGAAAAACTGGCCGTCGGCCGCCGCGGCATACGGCACCCGGGAATAGCCGAGCAGGACGGCAAACAGGGACGAAAACGCCACAATCAGCACCAGAAAAGTCGCCAGCCGGGCCGCTTCGGAGCCGTACAGGCGTTCGATGAAGGTGCTGACGATGAATTCGCTGCGGGCGGCTTCCTGCCAGGGGACGACGCTCACGACGCTGGTGTTCAGCAACAGGTAAAGGGCCGCAATGCCCGCTACCGAAATAAACATGCTGCGCGGAATGATGCGGGTCGGGTTTTTAATCTCGCCGCCGAGGTGGCAGACGTTGTAATAGCCCAGGTAGCAGTAGATCGTCTTGACCGAGGCCATTCCCAGACCAGCGCCGAACGCCCCGCCCAGCAACTGCTGGCTTTCGGGCAGGGAGAGCGATACGGTAAACTGACCGCTGCTGAGGCCGCCCACGATAATCCAGCCGAGCGTCGCCAGGACGCAAACCCAGAGGGCGAGCCCGATCCGGCCGATGGAGTCGATCCGGCGGTAAAGCAGCCCTACCACCAGCAGCACCACCCCGCCCGAAACGAACGTTCGGCTCAGCTCATCCATCGGCAACAGGTAGGAAGCGTACTGCGCAAAGCCTATGGAGCCCGAAGCCACCACCAGCGGGGCCTGTATGAGCGTCTGCCAGACGTACAGAAAGGAAAATAACCGGCCCCAGCGCCGTTCCCCGTAGGCGATCTTCAGAAAGTTGTAACTCCCGCCTGCCAGCGGGTAGGCAGCACCCAGTTCAGACCAGACCAGCGCATCCAGAAACGAAACGGCCGCCCCCAGCAGCCAGGCCCACAGAAAATACGGCCCGCCAAGCGTCTGGATGACCAGCGGCAGGACCACAAACGGCCCGATACCGACCATATCGATCATGTTCAGGGCCGTAGACTGGAGCAGGCCGAGCTGGCGGGGGAGGTGGGACAAGGGGGGAAGGATTGAAGGATTGATGGATTGAAGGCCTGAAGGATTGAAGGGCCCACCGCTGCAGGTCTACCGTTGTTCCAACTTATAAAGGCGGAGCCAACTTTAATCCTTCAATCCCTCAATCCTTCACTCCTTGTTTACACGTCACAAATCTCAATCGACTGCCGCAGGGAAGCGACCATACCCGGGCGGTCTTTGGGCGTGGGGACGAACTCCTGGCCGACATAGCCTTTGTAGCCGCTGTCGACGATGGCCTTCATGATGGCCGGGTAGTAAATCTCCTGGGTGTTGTCGATCTCTTTCCGACCCGGCATGCCGGCCGTGTGGTAGTGGCTGATGTACTTGCCGTAGCGGCGGATGTTGCGGATGTGGTCGCCCGACATGCTCTGCATGTGGAAGATGTCGTAGAGCAGCTTGAAGTTCGGAGAACCGACCATCTCGCAGAGGACCGCGCCCCATTCGACATTGTCGCACTGGTAGTCGGGGTGGCTGTCGCGGGAGCTAAGCAGCTCCATCGTGATTAGCACGCCGTTCTTTTCGGCCGTTGGCATGATGCGCTTGAGCGCCTGCTGGCTGTTGAGGAGCCCCTGGTAGTCGGTCAGGCCGTTGCGGTTGCCTGAGAAACAGATCAGGTTCGTCACGCCCATGGCTTTCGCCTGCGGAATCAGGTCCTCGTAGAAAGCCACGAGTTTGTCGTGGTTCTTCGGGTTGTTGAAGAAGCTGGTCAGGCCGGTTCCCTGGGGCCAGTCGCCCCAGCCCAGTGCGCAGGTGAGGCCGTATTTCTTCAGGATCGGCCATTCCTTCGGGCCGGTCAATTCGATGGATTCGATGCCCAGATCCTTGGCGATCTGGCAAAGCTCTTCGAAGGGAATGCTGCCGTAGCACCAGCGGCTGACGGAGTGGCGGATGTTGCCTTTCCATTTCGGGGGGCGGCAGCGGCAGCCAGTGAGCCAACGGCTCCTAAGGTCAGGGCACCACCGGCCAGGTTTTTCAGGGCCGTGCGGCGGGAGGAGGTTTTCATGGGAGGTTAAAGAGAGAAAGAGTGAAAGAGCGAAAGAGTGAAAGAGTGGCTTTGCATGGTGGCCTGCCAACTGGCAAACCCACACTTTCACTCTTTCACTCTTTCGCTCATTACATAAATTATAGTTCTCTGATCCGAATATTCCGGTACCAAACCTTATCCCCGTGGTCCTGGAGGGCGATGTGGCCTTTGCTGTACTTGCCGAAGCCTTCCCAGCCTTTAAATTTGCTTTCGCTGACCATCTTTTCCCACTCGGGGCCGCTGGTCGGATACTCGACGACTTTTTTGCCGTTCATCCAGTGCTCGGCTTTGCCGTCTTTGATGACCAGTTTCACTTTGTTCCACTCGCCGGCGGGCTTGACGGCCGTCGGATCGGAAGTCGGGATCATGTCGTAGAGGGAGCCGGCCGTCCGGTTGCCGTTGCGGCCCTGCTTGGCGTCGGGGTGCCGGGCGTCGTCGAGGACCTGCATTTCCGGACCGGTCTGGTAGGTCGCGCGGAATTTGGAATCTTCGTGGACGTGGTAGATAATGCCGCTGTTGCCGCCCTCGGCGATCTTCCACTCCAGCTCCAGTTCGAAGTTTTCGTATTCCTTTTCGGTGATCAGGTCACCGCCGCCCCGGCCGCCGGTGAAGGCAATGGCGCCGTCTTCAACTTTCCAGTTCGGGGATACGTCCTGCTTGAGGTAGTTCCGCCAGCCAGTTAACGATTTGCCATCAAAAATTTTGACCCACTTGCTCTTCTTGGGTTTGGCCTGCGGGTCGGCCAGGGTTGTTGTTGCGTTCAGGGCCAGCGCCACCAGGGCGAAGTACCCCAGTTTTATTGCGGAGAGGTGCATAATCAAAAAGGTTATTGTTCAGGGTTGACCATTCGACCACTGGCTTAGTCCAGTGTTCCGAATAGTGATAACAATAATAGAAAACCCCACCCGGACGGGCAACTTTTTTCGCAAAATGGCCCCTTAAAACGCAAAAAAGCCGCTCTCCCGGCGGAAAGCGGCTCTTCGTCAGACTGAGTGCGTTTATTTCTTATCCGGATCGTTGTACCCGGTATTGTGCGGGTCGTAGCCCTGGGTCGGATCGTCGTCCTGTTCCAGCATCGTGGCATCGCCGCGGCCGAAGAGGGCTTCGTCGGAGGGGTTATCGGGCAGACCTTCGACGCTGCTGGGCAGGCCGCTGCTGACGTCGTGGGGCTCGCGTGCGGCCTCAGCCCGCTCTTTGCCGATTACATTCGGATCAACGTCCCATTCCTGGGTAGTGCCGTAGTTGTCGGGGCCGGCTTCCCGCTCGGCATTGTGGTTGCTCTCCTCGCGCATCGCCCGTATCGTCTCGGTCGTTTCAGTATCCTGGTCCATGCCGGAAACGGAGTTGAACTGTTCCACGTTCGTACCTTCCGTGGTCCTGCCGTAGTCGGACGTTCCGTGCTGGTAGGGATCGCGCGAATAATATTCCGGATCGCGCTTCTGCGGATCAAAACGGTCGCTATTTTCCATGGAAATGAGGTGGTTAGATAGACGAGAAGACAAAAGAGAAAAGACAAAGGAGATCGATGCGGCCGATCAGGAACCCAGTCTTTTGTCTCTTGTCCTTTCTTTGTTGTCTTACCGATTATAACCTTGTCCCCCGGAAAGTGTTTGTCCGGTGAGCGCGCTTCTTTCCACCGGAGCGCTTACTTGACCACCGCCAGTTCATCCGACGAGGCCTTGTAGAGGGCAATTTCCGAAAGCGCGACGGTGTTGTTGGCCGCTTCAATGACCACCCGGATCCGTTGCACGGTCAGGGATTCCGGCAGGCGCAGGAGCCGGCGGTGACCGATGGTGGTTCCGCTGGCTACGGTTCGCCACTGGCCGTTCTGCTCCGCCTCGACCCGGAAGGCACTGACCCGCTGCCCCAGCCGGATGGGCTCACGCAGGCTGATGCGGTCGAAAAGCGTGGGCTGGCCCAGGTCGAGCGTGAGGGTGGCGCTGGTCTGGCCTTCCTGGGCCGCCCAGTAAGTGTCGGGCTTGCCGTCGGTAAGGGCGGTAGTTGGAAAGCCGTTCCACTGGCTGCTGGCCGTGACGGCCTTGCGCTGGGCCAGGTCTTTGCGGAAGGTTTCGTTCAGGGTTGCCCGCATGCCTTTCAGGGCGGCAATGTCGGCTTCGTGTACAAGCCCCCGGCGGTCAGGCGGCAGGTTCAGCAGCAGCGTTCCGTTGCGGCCAACGGATTTATAGTAGATGTCCACCAGCTCCTGGGGCGTTTTTACCTTGCCGTCTTCGGCGGGGTGGTAGAACCAGCCGGGGCGGATCGATACATCACACTCGCCGGGAATCCATTCGTCGCCCTTCGGATCCCCCGTGTTCAGGTACTTCCCATCGGCTTTCCCAATGGACAGCCCTTCAGTATTGATCGTCGACCAGCAGGTTTCGCCCGCAAAGCCCTTTTCGTTGCCGATCCAGCGTACGCCCGGGCCTACGTCGGAGAAAATCACGGCCTGGGGCTGGAGCTGGCGGATCAGGGCGCGGTAGGCGTCAAAGTCGTACTCCATATCCCGGGCGTTTTCGCCCTTGGCACCGTCCATCCAGACTTCCGCAATGGGTCCGTAACCCGTCAGCAACTCCCGGAGCTGGTTCAGATAAAACTGGTTGTACTGTGCGGTTCCGTAACTGGGTTCGTGCATATCCCAGGGCGAGAGGTAAAGCCCCAGGCGGATTCCCCCTTCCCGGCAGGCGTCGGCCAGTTCGCGGACGACGTCGCCCTTCCCCTTGCGCCAGGGGCTGCTTTTGACGGAGTGGTTGGTGAATTTCGACGGCCAGAGGCAGAAACCGTCGTGGTGTTTGGCGGTGAGAATCAGCGTCTTCATGCCGGCATCCTTCGCCGCCCGAACCCACTGCCGGGCATCGAGGCTGCTCGGGTTGAAGCTTTCGGGCGATTCCTTGCCGGTTCCCCATTCGCGGTCGGAGAAGGTATTCACCCCAAAATGCAGAAAGCCAATCAGCTCCTGCTGTTGGTAACGGACCTGCTGGGGCGTGGGACGGACGGCATTGGCCGGGATGTCGCGCTGGGCCAGGGCCGAGCCCGCAACCAGCCCGCTAATCAGCAGGGAGACTATGGTTTGCATTGTTTCGGTTTACTGTTTAGGGTTTACTGTTTAGGGCTTCGTGGTAATGGTTTGATTGTTAAAGGGTTATTTGAGGTTTGGTCAACTTTAAACCCTAAACCATAAACTATAAACTTTTAACCATAAACTACTCGCCTAATTGCTATTTTGCCAAAAAAACCGACAAAACCAATCGTAACGTCTCTATGCGCCTCCTGAAACGTATTCTGCTGGGCCTGCTGGTCGTCGTCTTGCTCGCCCTGCTGGGTGGCTGGCTGTACCTGCGGCAGCTGCGGCCTGACTATTCCGCCGAACTCCAGCTCCCGGGCCTGAAAGCGCCCGTTGAGATATACTACGACGATTATGCCGTGCCCCATATCTACGCCCAGAACAAGGAAGACCTCTTCCAGGCGCTGGGGTACGTCCACGCCCAGGACCGCCTGTTCCAGATGGAGATGATCCGGCGGCTGGCGGGCGGCAACCTGGCCGAGCTGTTTGGCCCCAAGGCGCTGCCGTCGGACAAGTTCTTCCGGACGCTGAGCCTGCGCCAGCATGCCGACTGGACCGTCGATTCGCTTTTCCGCAAAGATCCGAATGCGCCCTACATCCGGGCCGCCGAAGCTTATCTGCGGGGTGTCAATGCCTACATCCGGACCGGCAAAACGCCCCTGGAGTTCACGTTGGCGGGCATTCCCAAGGCTGAGTTTACGCTCTCGGATATGCAGCTGATCGGAGGCTACATGGGATATACCTTCGTAGAAGCCTTCCGCTCGGAGGCCATCGCCACGATGATTCACGAAAAGCTGGGAGCGGCGTATTTCAAGGATGTCTACGCGCCCTGGTACGATGAAGACCCCAAAATTCCGGTTCAGGCCGGCGAAAAGCTGCCGGCGATCCTGACACTGGCGAAAATGGCCAACGAACTGACGGCTATGGAGCGGGTGCTGCCGTATCCGCCGTACCGCGGCTCCAACGGATGGGTCATCAGCGGGTCGAAGACCAAGTCCGGCAAACCCATTCTGGCCAACGATACGCATATCGGCTTTGCCCAGCCGTCGGTCTGGTACGAAGCTCACCTGGAGTGTCCAGGCTTTCGGCTCTACGGCAGCTTCCTGGCCGGCACGCCTGTGGCCCTGCTGGGGCATACCGACCACGGTGGCTGGGGGCTGACCATGTTTGAAAACGACGATGCCGATTTTTACCGGGAAAAGCTCAATCCAGAAAACCCCAACCAGGTCCGGTACAAAGGCCGCTGGGAAAACCTCGTTATCCGGGAGGAAGTCATTAAAGTGAAGGGGGAACCGGATGTGAAGCTTCAGGTGAAACGCTCCCGCCATGGCCTGATCCTGAACGAATCCTTCGATAAACTCAAGGATCAGAAGGAACCCATCGCGCTCTGGTGGATCTACCACCAGTTTCCGAGCCGGAGTCTGGAACTATTTTACGACCTGGCTCATGCCAGAAACGCCAAAGAAGCCGGGCAGGCGGCGGCCAAGCTGACCTCGCCGGGCCTGAACATCATGTGGGGCGATACGGAAGGCAACATCGCCTGGTGGGCCGCCGGTAAACTGCCGAAGCGCTCGCCGAAGGTGAATCCGATGCTGATTCTGGACGGTTCCACGGGCGCCGACGACCCGCAGGGCTGGCTCGAGTTCTCGCAGAACCCGCAGATTTTGAATCCGAAGCGCGGTGTCTTATACTCGGCCAATAACCAGCCCGACGACATGGGTGGGGGCCTGGTGGCGGGCTACTACGTACCCGGCGACCGCGCCCGCCGCATCCAGCAACTGCTGTTCTCCGACCGGAAGGACTGGACCGAAGCCAGCGTCCGGGAGGTCATCAACGACAACCAGTCGCCGACGGCCGTCGCCCTGCTGAAGGACGTGCTGCCCGTCCTCGACGAGGCCAGACTGACGCCCGCCGCCAAAGCCGCCCGGCAGTCGCTGGCCGCCTGGACCGGAGCCCACGGCCTGGCCGATACGGGGCCGACGATCTACTACCGCTTCCTCTACCGCATTTTCCACAACACGCTGCACGACGAGCTGGGCGATGAGGTCTTCCAGGCCTTCGAGCATAACATGAACTTCAAGCGGAACATGCCGCACCTGCTGCGCAACGACGCCTCGCTTTGGTGGGATAATAAAACCACGCCCGCCAGGGAAACCCGGCGCGAAATCCTGACGAACTCGCTCAACGAGGCCGTCGCCGATCTGGAAAAGCAGCTGGGCTCGGAGACCGGGGCCTGGCGCTGGGAAAAGGTCCATACGCTGGAGCACAAACACCCGCTGGGGATTCTCCCGGGTGTTGGGAAGTACTTCAACGTCGGGCCGCTGCCCGCGCCGGGTGGCCGGGAAACGATCAATAACCTCGACTTTTTCCTGGATTCGACGGGCACCTACCCGGTCGTCTACGGCCCGGCCCTGCGGCGCATCGTCGACTTTGGCGATCCCGAGCGCGGCCGGAGCGTGCTGCCGACGGGTCAGTCGGGCTACTTTTTCAGCCCGCACTACGCCGACCAGGCCCGGATGTACGTCGAAGGCGGCTCCCGTTCCGAACGCATGAACCGGAAGGAAATCGAAGCGGCGGCGATTGGGAAGACGGTATTGAAGCCCTAAAAAATGAATTAAGAATGAATAATGAAGAATGAAGAATGAAGAATGAAAGCTTCGCCCGATCCGGCTTCCACCCGCCTCATTTTTCTTTATTCATTGTTCATTATTCATTCTTAATTCATCATTTTACCAATTGACCTAACTTGACTTTCCTCCCATGACTATCCTCGATTTTATCCGCCAGCCCTGGCCCTGGTACGTGGCGGGGCCACTGATCGGCCTGACGGTACCAGTTCTGCTGCTGATCGGCAACAAATCCCTGGGCGTTTCCTCCTCGCTCCGTCACCTTTGCGCGGCCTGCGTGCCGGCTAATCTTTCCTACTTCCGCTACGACTGGAAGCGGGAGCGCTGGAATCTGTTTTTTGTCGTCGGGATCCTGCTGGGTGGTCTGGTAGCCACGCAGGGGCTGAGCGATGGTGAGCCACCGCTGCTGGCGGCTTCGCTGGTGACCTACCTGCAGGGTCACGGTATTCACGATTTTTCGGGTCTCCTACCAGCAGAGCTGTTTAGCCCGGCGCAGCTGTTTACGGCCAAAGGGCTGATTTTTTACGTCCTGGGCGGCTTTTTGGTCGGTTTCGGAACACGCTGGGCGGGCGGCTGTACGTCCGGTCACTCCATCATGGGCCTGTCCACCCTGCAGTGGCCCTCGCTGGTGGCGACGGTCAGTTTCATGGTAGGCGGGTTCATCATGACGAACCTGGTTCTGCCCCAGGTGCTGGACTGGCTGAATCAATAAAAATGGTTTAAATCGTTTAAATGGTGCATAAAATGGCTAAACAGGCGCTGGTTAACGAACCGAAGAAAGCACGTTTAAAGACGCCCCGGCGGGAGCAGGTAGAGGAGTTTGCCTGCGACGCGCCCAATGATGGGCAGCAACCCGAACGGGGCATGGACCTGCTGAAGTATCTGCTGGTCGGCATGGGATTCGGCATCGTGCTGGTCAAGGCCGAACTCATCTCCTGGTTCCGGATTCAGGAAATGTTCCGGCTGGAGAGTTTTCACCTGTACGGGGTGATCGGGTCGGCGGTCGCGGTCGGGGCCTTGTCGGTCTGGATCATCAAGCGCTTCGGTGTGAAGACGATAGGGGGTGAGCCGGTTGTTTTTCATACCCGCCCATTTCAGAAAGGACATATCTACGGCGGCCTGCTCTTCGGGCTGGGCTGGGCCATTACGGGTGCCTGTCCGGGACCGATCTACGCCCAGATCGGCAGTGGGTACCTCGTCGTGCTGGTCACGCTCCTCAGCGCCCTGCTCGGTACCTGGGTGTACGGCTTCCTGCGGGAGCGGTTGCCGCATTGATTGGCTCCTTGGCGCTTAGCCCCGTCCAAAGGCCGCGCGGTACTGCACGGGGCTGCGGCCGGTGAATTCCTTGAAGTACTTGTTGAAGCCCGAAAACTGGTTGAATCCGCTTTCGTAACAGACCTGGGCAACGCTGAGCTTGCCTTCAACCAGCAGCTTGCAGGCGTGGCGGACGCGCAGTTCCAGGAGAAATTTGGAGTACGATTTCCGCGTGCGGGATTTGAAGTAGCGGCAGAAGGAAAACGGGCTCATGTGCGCTACTTCCGCGATTTCGCCGAGGCTGATCTTCCGCTGAAAATGCGCCAGGGAATAGGCGTAGATCTGGTTGATGCGGTCGGCATCGGCTTCGTCGAGCGGCTGGGGGTAATTCGTGGAGGATAGCGACTCGTACTCTCCGGACAGCGCAATGCGGGACAGGATCTGCAGCAGCAGCACGATTCGTTCCGTGCCCTGGGCGGCCAGCATCTGACCCAGGGTCTCACTTACCTGCTGGCGCAGGTTGCCCGTCAGGCGAAGGCCCTGCCCGGCCATGTCCAGCAGCCGGGCGATGGGCAGATTTTCGGGCAGCCGCAGAAAGCTGTCTCCCCAGAAATTAGGCAGGAAGTGAACGACCGTGGCCCGTGCCTGTAGGCCCTGCCCTTCGAAATATTCGTCGTCGCACCGCCAGTAATGGGGCAGATTGGCCCCCACCAGCAGGACGTCGCCGGCCGAAAACCGCTGAATGCTGTCGCCCACAAACTGCGTCCCGCTGCCCTGTTCAATGTGCAGCAGTTCGATTTCCGGATGGTAATGCCAGCGGTTGTAGAAATACAGCACGACGTCCTGGCGAACGCTGAACGAAGACGCGGGGAACAGGGGTACTTTCAGGAGTTGCGGCTTCATATCCCGTGGTTTTCAGGCGTTGGTTCAGGTGAGCAGGTCGCGCATCGAACGGGTGGCTTCGTAGAGCAGGTTGTAAGTCGCCTGCCGCTGCAGGTTCATTTTGCCGGCAATTTCCTGGGGCGACTGATCCTCCCAGTACCGCAGCCGTAAAATTTCCTGTTTGCGCCGTGAAAGCCGCCCCAGCGCGCTGTGTATCCGCCGGCTGCCGGCCTGTTGCTGTTCCTGCTCCATGTACAGCACTTCCGGGCTTTCCTCCCAGGTATCCCCGTAATCGAGGGTCAGTTCGGTCCGGTTGCCTTCCCGTTTGATGACCCGCCGGAGCCGGTTGCCCAGGGACGAAAGCAGGTAGTACAGCACGGGGGCCTGCGGATTGATGCGCTGGCGGGACCGGTAAATTTCGTGAAAAACATCGTGAATGCAGTCGTCGATCACGTCCCGGCAGTCGGTCAGTTTGTAGCCGTACCGGACCATGGCCGGTTTGTGCAGTTCGTAAAGCCGGCCCAGCGAACCGGCCTCACCCGCCAGCATAGACTGCCAGAGGCGCGTTTCATCATCAACCGAAAGCGGAGAAATTCTGCTGCTTGTCTTTCGCATACCATTCAGGAGCGAGCCCGGCGTTCAGCCTGATCGCATCAGGTTAGGAATACTGTACTTTTCGAATGCGAAGGTGCATTTATTCGCTACTGCAAATAGAACAGAAGCACACAGGCATTGCTAACACCCGATTGGCGAGTATTACCATCAGATTGACATTTTCCATACGTATAGCATTCGTTTATTGGCAATTTAATGGGATGACTGTATAATAAGGATATAAATACAGGAAATGGTACCGTTTTGGCCGCGGGCTTTTTGGGATTTATTCAAAAAAAGTTTGCAATTAGCTAAGGGTTGCTCGGGTATTTTCTGTCTACCTCCATGACGGCCTAAACGATCACCCGCTATGCAGCCCCATCCTGCCGAACGCACCCGGATGCCAGACCCTTTTCAGAACGAAGCCGAGCCGGTGATGCCCGACTCTGAGCGGCTCATCCGGGATGCGTTTGCCCTGGATGCGCGGCGGGGGTACGAACTCCTCTTCCGGCGCTACCACCGGGTGCTGTGCAGCCATGCCGTCCGCTTTGTCTACTCGCGGGAAACGGCCCAGGACATTGTCTCGGAAGTCTTTCTGAATTTCTGGAAGAAAAGCGTCCACCAGCACATCAGCACGTCCTACCGGGCTTACCTCTTTACGGCGGTCCGGAACCGGGTGTACAACCACCTCCAGGATGAATTCAGGCGGGATAACCTCCTGGGCAAGCCGACCGAGCCCGATGAGCAGACGCCGGCGCAGGATGATCCCCAGCAGATCCTGCAGTATACCGAACTCTTCCACCGAATCGAGCGGGAAGTCAAAGCCCTGCCGCCGCAGTGCCAGCGGGTCTTTCTGCTGAGCCGGTTCGAAGGCAAGGCCCAGCGGGAAATAGCCGAAGAGCTGCAGATTTCGCTCAAAACGGTCGAAGCGCATATTCAGCGGGCGCTGGTCCACCTGCGGCGCGTGATCCAGGTCGGGCTGCAACTCATTCTGATCAGCCTGACCTTCCACTAAGGGTATACCCGCGGTTTTTTGTCTCCCTCACTGAACGCTATTCCGGATCATGAATCATACGGTAAACCAACAGCTCATCTTTCAGCACTTCGCCGGACAGGATACGCCCCTGCAACGGAAGCTCATCGAGCAGTGGCTCGCCGAGCCTGCCAACCAGGAGCGGTATTTCGAATGGCTGGAAGCCTGGGAACGCCAGAATCTGCAGTTCATCACCGAGGAGGAAACCCAGCTCCAGGCTTCGCTGGCACAGATTGACCAGTTTTCGACTCTTCCCGAGGCCCCGGATACGGTTCAGCCGTTACCCCGCCCGGCTTCCCGTTTTCCGTTTCGGTGGCTGGCCGCCGCTGCCGTAAGCCTGCTGATCGGGGCGGGGCTCTGGCAGCTGAGCAAGCCGCTGATCCTGTACCGGACGCTGGAAACCGGTTACGGCGAAGTGCGCCGGGAGGTTCTCCCCGACGGCAGCGTGGTGACCCTCAACGCCCATTCAAGCCTTCAACTGCCCCGCTTTGGCTTCGGTACCCAGGGCCGGGAGGTGCTGCTGAAAGGCGAAGCGGACTTTGCGGTAACCCACCTGCCGGGCAACCAGCGCTTCGTGGTGCGGACGCAGCAGGGCCTGGACGTGGTCGTCCTCGGTACCGAATTCACCGTCTACGCCCGTCAGAAAGCCAGGGTCGTTCTCAACCGCGGTAAAGTCCGGATTGATTACCATGCCGCCCAGCCCCGTCAGCTGACGATGAAACCCGGCGATCTGGTCGAGCTCGACACCAAAGGCCGCCTGAGCCTGGCCCGCACCGAGCGCCCCGAAATTCACGCTGCCTGGAAAGAACACCGTTTCGTCTTTGAAGAAACCTCCATGGTGGAGATTGCCCGCATGCTGGAAGAAAATTACGGTCTCCAGGTATCCATCCAGGGCGAAAAACTGCCCAGCCGGACCGTTTCGGGCTCTTTTCGGGCCAGGACGGCGGACGAAATGCTCCGGGTGATCTCCGAACTGCTGGAGATCAATTACAACCGCCAGAATAATCACGTCACTCTTTTCGAATAACCTCTTTAACCCAACCTGACTATGATGCGTAGTCTACCCAATTGGGCACCGCCGGCACTGCTGGTAGCGGCCCTTATGACTGGCCCTATGCCTGCCCGGAGTCAGACGCTGGCCATGGCCCGGCAGCTGCCCCGAACCGAGGCGGCACCGGCTCCCGCCATCCGAACGCTGAAGGATGCGCTCTCTGAACTCAAAAGCCGGTACCGGGTCGATATTCTCTTTGAAGACAAGACCATCGACGGCTATACCGTTCCTGTGACCCTGCTGAACGGCTCCAGCGGCATAGAGCCGACGCTCAACCGCCTGCTACAGCCGTTTAATCTGCGGTACAAGCGGGTAAAGGACGGTACTTACCTGATCCTGGCCCGCAAAGCAGACAAGAAAACGGCCCTGCTGATGATTGAGCCCCAGTTTCCGGAAGCCGACCGGTCCATGGCGCCGTCCCAGTCCACCGCCAATCTCAACATCAGCCCGCTGACATCCCTGGCCCTGACCCAGTCCCTGGAAATCAGCCTGCGCGGCCGGGTCACCGACGCGGAAACCGGCGAAGGCCTGCCGGGCGTCAGCATCGCCGTCAAGGGCATGACCCGGGGAACCACCACCGACGCGGGGGGAAACTACCTGCTGAATGTGCCGGACGCCAATGCCGTCCTGGTGTTCAGCTTTATCGGTTACGAGCGTCGGGAAGTTCGGGTGGGGAACCAGACTATGCTGAACGTCACCCTGACCCAGAGCAACGCCACCCTGAATGAAGTGGTGGTGGTTGGCTACGGAGCCCAGCGGAAGCGCGACATCACCGGGGCAGTGGCCTCTGTATCGGCCCGTGAAATCAAGGCGGTACCCGTCATGGGCGCCGACCAGGCCCTGCAGGGACGCGTCTCGGGCGTGCAGGTCGTGCAATCGTCGGGTGCACCGGGCGGGGCCGTACAGGTGCGGGTGCGGGGCGTCAACTCGACGGCCGGGGGCGGGGCTAACCAGCCGCTGTACGTCGTCGACGGGATTCCCCTGGCCTGGAACGAAGGGGCCAACAGCCTCTCGGTGGGTAACGAAGGCTCTACCGGGGGGTCAGCCTCCAACGGGGCTTCGCCGCTGGCGTCGATCAACCCCAACGATATCGAAAGCATCGAGGTGCTGAAGGACGCTTCGGCCACGGCCATCTATGGTTCCCGGGCGGCCAACGGCGTTGTGCTGATTACGACCAAGGCCGGCAAGGCGGGCCGCACGCAGATCAGCTTCGACGCCTACTACGGCGTGCAGTCGCTGCGGAAGAAGATCCCGGTGACCAACGCCCGGGAGCGGATGTCCTACATTTTTGAACACCGCCGCAATGCCGGTACGCGGGGGAACGATGTCTTCGACATCTGGGCCGTTAACCCCTTCCTCTGGGAGAACAATACCGACTGGCAGGATGCCCTCTTCCGGGAGGCCCCCATGCAGAACTACAGCATGTCGCTGAACGGCGGGACCGATAAAATTCAGTTCGCCGCCAGCGCCGACTATTTCAACCAGCAGGGGATTGTGCTCAATACCTTCTCCAAGCGGTATTCCAGCCGCATCAACCTGGACGTGAAGGCCACCGACTGGCTGCGTTTCGGTACCCGCACGGCTCTGAGTTATCAGCAGGGCAACAGCCTGGATACGGATGAATTTTTCCAGAGCCAGCTCAACTACCTGACCAATTTCTCGCCCCTGGGACCGATCTACGATTCCAACGGGCAGTTTACCGGACGGCCCAATACAATTATCAACGAAAACCTCTGGCATGGCGGCGGTGGTAACCACGTGGCTAACCAGTTGCAGCGCAAGCGTCAGAGCGATCGGTACCGGAGCATTTCGAACCTCTACGGCGAAGTGGATCTGGCAAAAGGCCTCAAGTTCAAGTCGCTCTTCGGGGTGGATTACCTGTTCAACGAACTAACGAGCTTTAACCCGGTCTGGCAGCGGGGCGTCGACATTAACTTAACCCAGTCGATCTTCGTCTCCCAGCCGCGGACCTTCAACTGGCTGGCAGAACAGATTCTGACTTATGACAGAACCATTGGGGCGCACTCGCTGAACGCATTGGCCGGCTTCTCGGCCCAGCAGTTTATCCAGACTTTCTTTGGCGCCTCGGCCCAGGGTTCGCCTTCCCCGGCCCTGGACCAGGTGAGCAACATGCCCACGCCCACGGGCGCCTTTGGCTCATCGGTGCCCTCGGCCCTGGTATCGCAGTTCGTTCGGGCCAATTACGGGTACAAGGACAAATACCTGCTGACGGCCACCGTACGCCGCGATGGTTCCAGCCGTTTCGGGGCGAATTACAAGTACGGGATTTTCCCTTCCGCTTCGGTTGGCTGGCGCATCTCCGAAGAACCGTTCCTGAAGCGCATTGGAGCCATTTCGGAACTGAAGCTGCGGGCGTCGTACGGGTCTACGGGGAACCAGAACATTGGCGACTTCCTGTACTCGGCCCTGATGGGCGGCGCCAATGCCGTCTGGGGGAACAGCGTCGTTACCGGCGTGGCCCCGACGCGTTTTGAAAACGCGGACATCCAGTGGGAACGCAATAACCAGTTCGACGCCGGGTTCGACCTGAGCCTGTTCAACGGGCGGCTGGGAATTACGGCCGATTATTACAACAAACTGACGAGTGGTCTGCTCGGTCCGGCGCCCATGTCGGTTATCTCCGGGGTTGGTAACTCCTACACGACCAACATTGGTAAAATTCGCAACCGGGGGTTTGAATTCGCCCTCAATGCCGTGCCCATTGACCGCAACGGCTTCCGCTGGAACCTCGACTTCAACGTCTCTACCAACGAAAACCGGGTGGTTAGTCTGGGTACGCAGCCCTTCATCAACGGGGTTAGCGTGTGGCGGGCCAACGGCTTTATCAACCGCACGGAAGTGGGTTATCCAATCGGCGGCTTCTACGTGATCAAGGAAGAGGGCCAGTACCAGACCTGGGCCGAAGCGGCCGAAGCGCCGACGATCCGGATCGGTGCGCAGCCCTACTACGCCCCGGGCGATCTGAAGCCCATCGACCAGAACGGCGATAAAATCATCGACGACCGCGACCGTGTCTGGTACGGCTCGCCCTTCCCTAAGGTCTTCGGCGGCTTCGGCAGCACCTGGAGTTACAAGGGCATCTCGCTCAATGTGGTGGCGAATTTCCAGCAGGGCAACCTGATGTGGAACCAGCCGCGGCTGCAGGGTTCAGTATTCGAAGGGAACGTGTGGCGTTCGGCTTACGACAACCGCTGGAAGCCCTGGGACCCGAAGGTGACAAGCGAGCCCATTCCCCGTAACAATAACCCGCTGCTGCCCTCGAACCGCTTCCTCGACGACGCGTCGTTCCTGCGCCTGCGGACCATCACGCTGGGTTACGATCTGCCCAACACGCTGGTGGAAAAGATGCGGCTCTCGCGCCTGCGGGTGTACGGCCAGGCCAACAACTGGTTCACGTTCACGAAATACCCTGGCTGGGACCCGGAAGTTAACAGCTTCGGCTCCAACGTAACCACCAACGGTATCGACATTGGGGGCTATCCGATTGCCAAATCATTGATTTTCGGGCTTAACCTCAGCTTCTAACCCGTCTCCTGAACACCATGAAACGTCTCTATACCTGCCTGATGATGACGGCCCTGCTGGGCGTCTCCGGAGGCTGTAACGAAATGCTGAATCCCCAGCCCGTGGGGACCCAGACGGTCGATAATACCTTCGTCGATTTCAACGGGACGCTGGCCGCCGTCAACGGCGCCTACAACCTGCTCACCAGCGGTTCGCTCTACCGGGATGGGAACGACCTGATGTACGTGGACCTGGCCTCGGACGACGTCATGTGGGGCGACAGCAAAGTGACGTCCTCCGCCTATAACCTGGTCGATTATTTCGAGCTGCCGGTCGACAATGCCATGACCTTCCGGCTCTGGGATAATCTTTACCGGATTATCTACCGCTCCAACATCATCGTCAACCGCGTACCGCCGCTGACTTTTTCCGTCACTCAGAATCGCAACTCGGCGGGCCTGTCGTTCAAGGACCAGTTCGTCGGGGAGGCTAAATTCCTCCGGGCGTTTTCCTACTTCAACCTGGTTCGGATCTTCGGGGACGTCCCGCTGCGGACGGACGAGATTAAAAGCCCGACCGAAGTGAACATTCCGCGGACGCCCACGGCCCAGGTTTACGCCCAGATCATCGACGACCTGCGGGATGCGGCCACGAAGCTACCGCCCTCGTATTCGGGTTCCGGGGCGGGTAACGAACGCGGCCGGCCCACGCGCTGGTCAGCCCTGGCCATGCTGGCGGACGTCTACCTGACGCAGCGCAACTTTGCCGAGGCCCGCAACACCGCCCAGCAGATCCTGACGCAGAGCGGTCTGAACCTGAATGCGCGTTATGCGGATAACTTCGCCGCCCGGGGCGGTCAGGAAAACTCGCCCGAGTCACTGTTCGAGATTCAGTTTGCGAGCGAAGGCCGGACGGTCGGTACCGCTCCGCTGGGTAACAACTACGGATTTATCATGGGGTCGGGTAGCGAGCAGAACGGGGGAGTAGCCAGTCTGGCCGCCTACCGGCCGACCGACAACGACGGTCCGGACAACGAGGTCGGTTTCCGCGGGGGACTGATTCAGGAATACGAAGCAGGGGATCTGCGCCGCGACGTAAACTTTCACCGTGCGCTGGGTAGCGGGGGCATTCAGCGCTGGCTGACCATCAAGCACCACATACCCGGGTCCGGAGCCGTCGGGCAGGCCAATTTCCCGGTCTACCGCCTGGCCGAAGTGCTGCTGATCTACGCTGAGGCCACTAACGAGGCCGGCGTGCTCGATGCCCAGGGCCTGGAATACCTAAACCGCCTGCGCCGCCGGGCCTTTGGCCTGCCGCTTGCGACGCCTTCCGCCGAGCGGGATATCGCCGCCGGCCTGACGCAGGCCCAGTACCGCGACATCATCCGTTCGGAGCGCCGGAAAGAGCTGGCCATGGAGAACAAACGTTGGTTCGACCTCCTGCGCTACGGCTTCACCTATGCCAACCAGGTGCTGCGGGTAGACCAGAAACGCGACGGTTTCAACCAGTCCCGGATGCTGTTCCCCATTGCGCAGATCGAGATCATCAACAATCCCAAGCTGCAACAAAACCCGGGGTATTAATTCGGTTTAGGGTTTATGGTTTAGGGTTTATGGTTTTGGCATTTCCGTATGGATGAGCCTGTTATTGAGCTGATTGCGAAACCATAAACGCTAAACCCTAAACCATAAACCACAATTCACCTAGCCATGAAAAAGACACTGTTTACCATACTGATCACGGTAGTCGGCGGCGCGCTGGCGCTGGAAAGCTGCAGCCCGGCGGAAGTTGAGGGCCTGGGCGAAGAAAAAGACAAAGCGAAAATCATCTTTGTCAACGCCGCCCCGAATGCCGCCGCGGATCCGGCTGGTGCCCGCCGCGAAATCGCCGTTTACCCCTTCTACAACGGGGTGCAGTTCAATACCTTCCCCATCAAATTTCCCTGGAGCAATGGTTATAAGGCGTTCGCGCCGGGAACCATGGTGATGCGGTTTGACACGGCCCAGTCGCAGGCCAACAACCCGCCGGGCCCGGGCGCCCGCGTGGCCGAACTGAGCTTCCCGACCCAGGCCGATCAGTACTATTCGGTCTACGCCCTGGGAACGGCCCAGAAAGTTGAGCCGATTCTGCTCAACGATAACCTCGCCCTGCCGGCGCCGGGTAAGGCCACGGTGCGGATCATGAACTTCTCACCCGACGCGGGACCGGTCGACGTGGTGATCACCGGCGGGGCAGCCCAGCCCATTACGCTGGCCACGAACCTGGCCTACAAGGGCGTGCGGGACTTTTTTGAAATCGATCCGGGCGTGTACACCATCGAAATCCGCGTGGCCGGCACGACCACCCGCATCGGCAACGCCCGTTCAAACATCATCATCGACCGCAACAGCTGCTACAGCATCTGGACAGCGGGCTTCCGGACCCTGCCCTCACCGGGCAACACCTTCGCAGGCTACGCCTTCGATATCCGGTACCACGCCAACCGCTGGTCGAATCCTTTGTAACCTGCATAGTTAAGTAAAGGGTAGTCTGGAACAAGTCCGGCCAGTTGGCTGGACTTGCCTTTTTTTGTGCCTATTGCCGACGCGCACTAGTGCCGGCTACCGCTTCATCCGGAAATGGATAAAATATTACGAAGAAACCGAAACCGGGCAGTGGAGGACAAAAAGCAACAAACTAAGCGCGCTGAAGCAGTTTATTTGGTAGTATAGCCATAGAGGAAAGTCAACCCTTTACACAAAATGGCTCCCTTGAACCATCTTCTGGCCATCCTGCTGCTTTGTACCCTTGGTAACGCATCTCCTGGACTCGCCCAGGCTGAGGATTGCCGGTTTGTCGACGTATTTACGTATGCCGTCAATCGATCGGCGATGAACGAGTACAGTAGTTATATCCGTAAGCTCGGCGGATTCCCGCACTGGGGAGAAAATGGCCCCATGGGCGTTTTCCTGCTAACGCAATTTGTCAACGAAAAGGGGCAGGAATGCTGGTATCTGGAAACCTGTCTGGATGATCGGTACAAAGAACAACTCTGGACGCATTATGCCTTTTATAACGGCACCCTGGTCTTGATTAACTACGGAGATTCAACCGGAAGGGTCATAAGACCGGCTGTGTCCTCCCCAGGCCCGGAGGGGAATACGATGAAGCGACGGATGGCCTGTATCGAAGCAATTGTCGGCGACCGGGTGTATGTGCGACCAGCCCGGGTGAAGCGAATGATTTATGAGCAAAGAACCCCAGCCGGTCCGATGGCATGGTTCGAACAGAAAGTAGCCATTACGGGTAATCCGTACGGCAGGGCATTAATCACCTTCAGGGGGGATGGCACCTTTACGATACAGGTAGATGCCTGATTGACGGCTTTGTTTGTAGGTTTCCGCGCTGTTTCCCCGGTGCGAGGATGTACTGAGTTAGCAACCACCACCTGGCTTACACCTTCTCCATCGGAACCCGCCAGGGCTTACTTTGCAGCGCCAAAGGCCAGCATTTGTCCGTTTAGTACCATTGGAGAGCATCAAAAAGTGTAGGGCAGGTTTTTAATACAGCCTGGGGCCTGAGGCTTGGTATTACCCAACACCTCAGGCCCCAGGCCGTTTATTCACTACGCAGGCTCTTAACCGGGTTCACCAGGGCCGCTTTTATCGCCTGGTAACTAACGGTAGCCAAGGCAATGACTATGGCCGAACCCCCCGCTAGGGCAAACATCCACCACTCCACATCAATGTGGTAAGCGAATTCCTGCAACCACTGGTTAATAGCCCACCAGGCCAGCGGAAAGGCAATGCCGTTGGCAATCAAGACTAACTTCAGAAAATCTTTAGAAAGTAAAGCCGTAAGATTCAAGACGCTTGCCCCCAATACCTTACGAACACCTATTTCTTTAATGCGCTGTTCGGCGGCATAGGTAGCTAACCCAAACAGTCCCAGGCAGGCAATGAAAATCGTAGCTAACGCTACCCAGATCAGCAGGGTTTCCCGGCGCTGGTCTTCAGCATAGAAGCGGGCCAGTTGTTCATCCAGAAAGTGATATTCCAACTGGTGAGTAGGATCAATACTGGTCAGAACGTCGTTCATTTTGGCCAGCGTTGCCGGAATATCCTTGCCTTCAATTCGGGCTGTATAATAATCGATTGGAAAGACTGGATTCTTCTGGTAAGCCAACACCAGCGGGGCGATCTTTTCGCGTAAGGATTGAAAATGAAAATCCTTTACAATACCGACGACCCTTGCGTTAAAAGGCTGGTTAGCCTCGTTGAGTGGATAATAGCTCCCGCCCATTGCTCGGGCGGGTATCTCAACTTGCTGAGCCGAGGCCTCCCGGATACCGAGTAGTTTGGCGGCTGTTTCGTTTAAGATGACGGATGTCGAATCGCTCATTCCGCCAAAATTTCGACCGTTTAGCAACTGTACTTCAAAGGTACTGGCAAAGTTTTCGTCGACTCCAATCAGGTAAGCGATTTTGTGTTCGTCGGTATTGCCCTCGGGCCTGATTTTGACCGTAGAGATTGTCTTCCATTCGCCCGGTACTCGCGAGGTCGCCGACACGTTTTTGACGGTTGGAATCCGGCTGAATTCGGCTTTGATGGTCTCGGCACCACTCCGTACTTTACCACTGTTAATGTCGACCACCACTAATAGCTCTTTGTTGAAGCCCAGATTTTTGTTGTTGGCAAATTGGACTTGCTGGAAAAGCACGATGGTGGCGATCATCATCACGACCGAAATTGTAAACTGGAACACGACCAAGCTCTTCCGCAGTGACAGATCGCTCTTGTTTTGCAGTTTAAGATTCTTCAGCAACAGCAGGGGACTAAACCTTGATAATAAAAACGCGGGATAACTGCCCGATACCAAGGCCGTAACAACCAGGGCAATAAGTGTATACACCCAAAGCCGATAATCACTATGAATGCCCAGCGAAAGTTCTTTGTGGGTGAATTCATTGAAGGCAGGAAGCAGCAGATTGACCAAGATCACGGCCAAACCGAATGAGATGGCCGTCACGACCAGCGATTCGGTCAGGAACTGATGGATGAGGTGACTCTGAAACGCACCGCTGGCTTTGCGAACACCAATTTCCTTCGACCGGTTGGAAGCCCGGGCCGTGGCGAGGTTCATGTAATTGATGCAGGCAATGAGTAAGACAAATAAGGCAACAACCGCAAAAATTTCGATGTAAAGCAAAACCCCCTGGCTCATCGCTTCTACGTTACCGTTTCTAGCGCCATCCTCAATGTTTTCGGAGTGTAAATGCATGTCAGCCAGTGGTTGCAGTGAATACCTTACTGAATGCCCGGCTTCCCGTTTCGTATTGATATTGAGTAGGTTATTAATTTTATTGGCCGCGACTTCCGGATTGGACTCTTCCTTCAATAGGAAAAATGTCAGGAAGTTTTGGTTATCCCAATTAGCTGTCCATTGAGTAAAGTCGTCGCTGTTGGCGATGGTCGCTTCCGAAATGATCGAGTTGAAGTTGAAACTTGAATTACGGGGGTGATTTTTCAGGACCGCTGTAATCTTCAGCGGTTTATCGGGCATAAATTCAACGATAACGGTTTTGCCCACAACCTGGGTGGTGTTGAAAAGCCGCTGCGCTAATTCCTCGACAATAACAATGGAGTTTGGCTCTTTCAAGCCCGACTTACTGTCGCCGTCAATAGCATCAAAGTCAAAAACTTCCAGCAGCCCCGAGGAGCCAAAGGCGATCGTCTCCTGAAACCTATTCTTGTTTCCGGGATTGCTTATGTTGGCTCTTCCAACTCGGTTAATCCGGGCCGAGTTTTCGATTTCGGCGATCTGTTTTTTCGCTTCTTCGGCCACTTTGTAGCTCGATGCCGCAATGGTCAGATCGTCATTAGGCGTCTTTCTATGCTGAACAGCCCGGTAAATTCGGCTTATTTTGCTGTGTTGGTGATCAAAGGTCAGTTCATCGAATAAATACAATCCAATCAGCAAAAAACAGGTCACCCCGAAGGTCAAACCCGCCACATTGAGGCCCGTGTACAGTTTGTTTCGGCCCAGGGTTCGAAAGGCAATTTTGAAGTGGTTGCGTAGCATGACGGCATTAGTTGGGTTTGGATACTCCTGTACTTGTCGTTTCATCATCGATGGCCGCACATAGGCCAGTACTTCCCGCCAGTACGTCCATCGCGCCCTTGATTCACCCAGGCGCTTGACCCGCAAGGCGTAGCGCTCGTGGAGGTCGCCCAGCACCTCCTCGCGCAGGTGCGGAGCCACGAGCTTACTGAGCAGCTTGTCGAGCCAATGGGGTGGCGTTTTGGTTTGGTTAGGTTTCATACGACCGCTGAGTTAGCTCCACTTGAGGATGATCTGCGGCACAATGCGTTCCCAGAGCTGGTTGCGTACCGAGCGGACTTCGTTCAGCACACGACCGCCCAGCGCCGTGACGCTAAACAGCCGCTTGCGTCGGCCACCGCGTTCGGGCGTGGCTTCGCCCAGTTCGGAGCGGAGGTAACCCTTCTGTTCGAGCCGTTGCAGGGCCGCATGAACCGCCCCGGTGCTGACGGTCTGACCCGTCAGCTGTTCCAGTTCTTCGGCGATGACCACCGAATAGGCTTTGGGAGAAAGCACGGCCACGGCCAGCAAAACAACTTCTTCAAATTCGCCTAAATCACTCCGTCGCATGGTCAGGAACAAGATTACAAGTCATCATGGCATTTCATCTATTTCCGTATGTCAAATGCCTTGCCAAGAGCGCGAAACCCTTACGGTGTACTGATAAGGGCGTTTTTCATAGATAGTGCACGGCGTTAGCTGTCCAGAACTGGACAAACCCTGTCCAGATACGGACAAGCGTATGCTATGCCCCGCCGTGCCCTATCCCAGCCAGCAGGCGTACGCGATGAAACGATGCATGGCCTGTATGGCACCTTTACCATGGCGGCGGATGCCTGACTGACGGCCCGGCGGGGCAGTCTGCAGGGAAAAGCGCGGAATCCAGCCCGATTCCATTATCTTCGCCGCTCCTACGCACGATCAACCTGAGCCTGGCCATGGACCCTCTCATCCTCGGTAGCCTCGTCCTGAGCCTCCTACACGCCCTGATTCCCAGTCACTGGATTCCGTTCATTACCATCGCCCATGCCGAACGCTGGAGCCGCGGGCGGACCCTCTGGGTAACGGCCCTGGCGGGACTGGCCCATACGATCTCGACTACTCTGCTGGGCCTGCTGGTCTCGCTGGCCGGCTGGCAGCTGTCGGACAGCGATTACGTCCTTTCCGAACGCGTCATTCCGCTGCTGCTGCTGGCCCTGGGGCTCTGGTACCTCATGCAGCACCTGCGGCACCACCACAGCCATAGTCACCTCGACGAAGAAGTCATCCGGCAGCGTTCGTTCCGGCGCATTCTGGTGGCCCTGCTGCTGGCCATGTTTCTCTCGCCCTGCCTGGAAATTGAAGCGTACTTTCTGAGCGCCGGTGCCCGCGGGACGGGGGCCATCGTAACCGTAGCCCTGATTTACAACGTCATTACCCTGGGCGGTATGCTGGGCATGGTAGCACTCGGTCGCCAAGGGCTGCGCCGGCTGAACACTTACTGGCTGGAACACCACGAAAACCTCATCACCGGTTTGACGTTGATCAGTCTGGCGGTACTGAACTGGGTCGTCGAATTTTAACCGAAGCTGCCATGAAAAAGACGCCGAAGCCGCTTCCTGCCGACGAATGCTGCGACCAGACCACCCGGGCTGAGCAGAGCCCCTGGTCGCCTGCCGCCTCCGCTACTCCCGCCAAGGTTGCCGATGACCACGACCATGACCACGCCCACGATCATGCCGACGAACGGACGAGCCTGCTCCGCCAGCGCTGGCCCCTGTGGCTGAGCCTGGTGATCCTGCTGGCTTACCTGGGCGCAGTCTGGCTGGGTGGCTGGCAGGCTCCGCAGCCCCTGGCGCTGGGCCTGATGCTGGCGGCTTACCTGCTGGCGGGCTACAAAACCATCCAGCGCGCCTTTCTGAAAATCGGCCAGAGCGATTTTTTCAACGAATTTACGCTCATGACCATCGCCACGCTGGGCGCCTTTTACATCGGCGAATACAGTGAAGGGGTGGCCGTTATGGTCTTTTACGAGATTGGCGAACTCTTCCAGGACCTGGCTGTTAGCCGGGCCAAACGCTCCATCAAAGCCCTGCTGGACGTTCGGCCGGATGCCGTTACCGTCGTCCGCCAGGGGGTCGAAGCCGTCGTTCACCCGTCCGCCGTCGCCCCGGGCGAAATTATCCGGGTCCGGCCCGGCGAGCAGGTGGCCCTCGACGGCACGCTGCTCTCGCCGGTGGCTTCCTTCAATACGGCGGCCCTGACGGGTGAGTCTCGGCCCGACGACCGGCATGAGGGTGATCCCGTGCTGGCCGGTATGATCAATCTCCGGACGCTGGCCGAGGTGCGGGTCACGGCGGCCTACGCCGACAGCAAGCTTTCCCGCATCCTGACGCTGGTTCAGGATGCGACCGCCCGGAAATCGCGAACCCAGTTGATGATTACCCGCCTGGCGAAAATCTACACGCCGGTGGTCTTTTTCCTGGCCCTGGCCGTGACGCTCCTGCCGTCGCTCTGGATGGAGCCCTACGTCTTTACCGACTGGCTCTACCGCGGCATGGTCTTTCTGGTGATTGCCTGTCCCTGCGCGCTCACGGTCTCCGTGCCGCTGGGGTATTTTGGGGGCATCGGGCTGGCGTCGCGGAACGGGATCCTGGTGAAAGGAGCCAGTTACCTCGACGTGCTTACGGGAATCGATACGGTCGTCCTGGACAAAACCGGAACCTTGACCCGCGGGGTGTTCCGCGTTCAGCAGGTGCGGGCGGCGGGCCTGGACGAAGCAAGTCTCGTCGGCCTGACGGCTTCCCTGGACACGGCCTCGACGCATCCGGTCGCCCGGGCGGTGGTAGCCTACGCGCGGGAACAGCGGTTTGCCCTGCAGACGCCTGCCGAGGTGGAAGAGCTGCCGGGCTTCGGCCTGAGCGGCAGGGTGGGGGCGCAGTCGGTCCTGGCGGGCAACGGAAAACTGCTGCGCCGCTTCGCTATCCGTTACCCGGCTGAACTGGATGAAGCGGTCGAAACGACGGTACTGGTGGCGGTCAATGGGGTCTATGCCGGTTCCATCACCATTGCCGATGAACTCAAGCCGGACGCGGCAGAAACGATACAGTGGCTGAAGGCCCGGGGTTTACGGACGGTCATGCTCTCGGGCGACCGGGCCGCTGTGGTGCGGCAGGTGGCGCGGACGCTGGGGGTGGACGAAGCGCATGGCGATCTGCTGCCGGAAGGGAAAGTGGAGCGCCTACAGGCCCTGAAAGCGCAGGGTCGACGACTGGTGTTTGTCGGGGATGGCGTCAACGACGCGCCGGTGGTTGCCCTGGCCGATGCGGGCATTGCCATGGGCGGGTTGGGCTCCGACGCCACCATCGAAACGGCCGATATTGTCATTCAGAACGACCAGCTTTCCCGGATACCGGCCGCCCTGCGGGTAGCCCGGCTGACCCGGCGGGTCGTCTGGCAGAACATTGCCCTGGCGCTGGGGGTAAAGGCCCTGGTCCTGCTGCTGGGAGCCGGGGGCGTGGCCACGCTCTGGGAAGCCATCTTCGCGGACGTGGGCGTGGCCCTGCTCGCCATTCTGAACGCGGTTCGGATTCAGCGGGCCGTCGTTTCGGCTTGAGGAGTTCGTACCGGGTGGCTAGTTTGCCGGATAAGGCAGGAGAATCGAGAAGGTCGCTCCCCGGCCGGGCTCCGCGGTAGCGTAGATTTCCCCTTCGTGGTTATGGACCACCCTTCGGCAAAGCGCCAGACCAATCCCGGACCCTTTGTAGGTGTCTTTGCTGTGAAGCCGCTGGAAAATGGTGAAAATCTTTTCCGCCTGGGCCGATTCAAAGCCGATCCCGTTATCCTGCAGCCGAATGGCCATATACCGCCTGCCTTTGTCCAGTAAGGAAAACGGCTCAATTTCCTCCCGGGAAGCCTCCTCGCACCAGATACGGATTTGGGGCGGCACTTCCATCTGGCTGTATTTGAGCGCGTTACCAACCAGGTTGGAAAAGAGTTGGTGCATCTGGTGGGGAATGGCGTTCAGGGTCGGTAGCGGATCCAGAACGAGGGAGGCCCGCTTATCCCGGATGAGCAGCTCAAAATCCTGGGTTACCACCTGCAGCACCTCGTTTAAGTCGACGGTTTCAAAATGCTCCGGCGACTTGCTAAGGCGGGCATAACCCAGCAATGCCTCAATCAGGCCCATCATGCGGTTGGAAGCTTCCCGGATCTTTTCGGTATACACCAGATTCGGCTCAGGCTTGCCGCCGGGCTGCTCCAGGAGCAGGTTGCTAAAGAACTGCACTTTCCGAAGAGGCTCTTTCAGGTCGTGCGAGGCAGCGTAGGCGAACTGTTCCAGGTCTTTATTGGACCGCTGCAGTTCCCGATTGGAAGCGATCAGGTCTTTGGTACGCTGCTCTACCAGCTTCTCCAGGGATTCAGAGACCGTTTTCTGATCATGAATGTCGGTGGAGGTGCCCAGCCAGAGGACGATTTCACCTTTGGAGTTCTTGATGGGTTCGGCCTGGGCAATGTACCAGCGGTATTCGCCGTCATGCCTCCGGTATTTACATTCAATCTCGTACCGGACCTTATGCTGGAGGGAATAATGCCACCGCTGGAACGTGATTTGGTGGAATTCCGGGGGCATGGTGTTGGCCCAGCCACTGCCCAGGGATTGCTCGGGCGTCTGGCCGGTATACTCGTACCACCGTTTGTTGAAGTAATTCAACTCCCCGTCGGATTTGGCCGTCCAGGCAATGATCGGCAGGGCATCGACGATGGATTTAAGCCGTTGTTCTTCTTCCTTCTTGTCGGTAATGTCGACGGCAGAGCCGGCAAACCCGCCAAACTCGCCATTGGTGTGGTACCAGGGACTGCCGCTGGAAAGGCACCAGATCACTTCCCCGTCCGCTTTGTTAATCCGGTACTCGTGATTGAACGTAGTTCGGTTCCGGACGTGTGTGGCCAGGTGGCGATAGGTCTCCTCCCGATCTTCCGGAACCAGGCAGTTTAGCCAGCCCCTGCCTAAATGCTCCTCCAGCGGCTTTCCGGTCCATTGAACCCAGGTGTCGTTGATGAAAATGCAATTCATGTCCTGGTCGAGGACCCACAACGCGGTGATGGCGGCTTTGGAGATGGTATGAATAAATTCCTGCTGCCGGCCCACCTCCCTGATGGCCTGGACCTGGTCGGTTACTTCCAGCCCGAAACAGATGATTCCGGCGACCTGCCCATCGATCCGGTAAGGGAAGTAAACGAAGTTAAAGTACTTGGTTGAAGGCTTACCATCGCTCTTCCAATCGGCCGTACCCGGGTAGGAAAAACCGTAGAACGGCTCACCGGTCCGGTAAACCCGGTCCAGCAGGTCAAAATAGCCTTGTCCCTCAAACTCCGGGACAAACTCCCGGACTGTTTTACCGACGAGCTGCTTTCCCTCATAAAGTTTCGAAAACAGGGGATTGGCAAACGTACAAACGAACTCGGGGCCTTCCACAATGCTGACCAGAGCCGGAAACTGCATGAGCAGATTATGGACGTTAGGGTCATTGATCTGGGTTGAGCCCTGCGACTGGCTAACCGAGTGTACGCTTGTTGACATTTTGTGGGTAGTAGGTTGTATAGCAGCCTTGTCGAGAAAATAGAGGATAACCTTTGCGAGGCACCCTAAAGGTAAAAAGGCAATGAACTAATCCAAAGTAGAAAGAATAACCAATCGGTACCGAATAAAAATCGCCGAAATATTAGCGTATGGGCCTGTACGTTTTGCCTGCCGGCCGTAACTCGACCGGAAGTTGTTTCAAAGCGGCAGCCTGTTTCAGGGAACGGCAACAGGGCCGGACCTGGTCCGGGCGTCTGGTAACCGCCTGCCCGCTGTTAGGTCCGGCCCCAGGCCAATTTGTAGAACAATACTACACAGGCGGACTTGACATAGTACAGAATAATCGGGTAAAAATACTTTGTAAAATATTTGTGCTTTGTTTAACATTTGTTAATATTTACGAATCTATACGTTAAACAAAGTTGGGTAGTCGGTCTATATAACCGAAAAACTGGCGGGTTGGCCGCCCAAGCGGGGCACCCTTACATCAGGGAATGGAAAATTGAGCAATGCCAGGATTATCAGCTGAATAATCAGACCAAAAGCAGGAGCGTGCTTTCGTCTGACTTGAGCTAAAACAAGCTAATAAGCGGTATCCACACGCGCGTTGATACAGTTGTTCGGTTGCCTTGTTATTTCTTCTAACCCCCTCCCGAATCTATGAGTAATGAGAACAAAAGGCCGATCATCTACCTTGGTGACGATGTTGAGGATGTCTATGTGTTCAAAATGGCCTGCAAGGAAGTCAAACTCGGAACCCCGGTTTACAGCGTCTACCGGAGTGACCAGTTATTCATTTTCCTAAGCACCTTAAAAGTCCAGCCGGCCCTGATTCTGATTGACTTTTATCTGGTCGGCGAAACGGCTCCCGTCGTCGTAAAAAAGTTAAAAGCGCTGGATAACAGCCTGAACATCATCGTTATTTCGTCCAAATCGGATCCGAAGATTGTGGAGGCGGCCTTAAACGCAGGCGCCGATTCGTTCTCCCGAAAACCAGCTTCTTACCAGGAACTGCTCGAGATGCTGGAGGTATTGAAGAACTACTGGATCGAAGACACCTTCCAGTTTGACTAAGCAGCCGGCTTTTGTCCATTAATCGGTTTCCAGGGAAGCAGACGCGCCCGGCCTGGCGGGCCGGGCGTATTTTTTGGCTGGATGGGGTTGAACTGCCCCGGAAGAAGGTCTTCTCCTCATTCGTAAAAATGCCGGAGCCGTCGCATCGTCATCAGGATAATCCGTTCCCCCAGCCCGGGCAGGTACCGGTGCACCCAGTGCAGGACCCATCCCAAAGCGGAGATGACCGTCTGACGCCGCCGCCGCTGGATGTGCCTGACGATGATCCGGGCCACTTCGGCCTGGCTTTTCTGCCAGCGGGGCGGTCGGTAGGCAATCGGAACCGGCTGTCCCTGCGCATCCAGGACCCGCTTTTCGGGATCATTCTGGGTAAAGCCGATATGCACCACCCCAACATGCACGCCCGTACCGTCCAGCTCCAGCCTCAGCGTATGGGCCAGATTGGTCACGGCGGCCTTTCCGGCGCAGTAGGCTGACCCGCTGGGCATGCCATTGAGGGCCGAAATGGACGAGATAAAGGTGACACTACCCCGGCTCAGGATCAGGTGCGGCAGGGCGGCCTTCAGCGGGTAGACCGTTCCGTACACATTGCTGTCCATTACCTGCCGGAAGACCTCCGGTTCCATCTCGGCGAAGTAGGCCCGCATGGAGATGCTGGCGTTGGTAATCAGCAGATCCAGGCGGCCGTAAGTCCTCAGGGTCGTATCGATCAGCCGTTCACATTCCTCCCAGCGGGTAATATCGGCCAGGCAGGCCGAAACGACGCAGCCGGCCTCCTCCAACTGGCGGCAGGTCTGCTCCAGCCGTTGGGGGTGGAGGCCGTTCACCATGACCCGGGCGCCGGCCTGCCCCAGGGCGAGGGCCGTAGCCCGGCCGATGCCGGATTCGGAGCCGGTCACCAGGGCAACTTTTCCGGCAAAGGGGCCAGCCGGGGGCCTGGCAGGGCGATTTTCCCGAAGGAGTGTATAGGAGTCAGCGATGGGTCGGGACATAGATACATTCGATAAACGGCGCCAGGCGCCGGTACTGAGCGCCGGCTCTATCAACGGTAGTTGAGCATGGCTTTATAGGTCCGGGCGATTTTCTGGGGCGAAATGCGGAGGAAAAACAGGGAAAAGGCCGTCAGGTTGGCGATCTGCACCCGCAGCCAGCTGTTGGTCGCGTACTTCCGGGCCGATACGATCACATCCTTGGGCAGAATCCGGAACAGCGCCTGCTGGCGGATGCGGGTGATGATCTCAAAATCTTCCATGATCACAAACCGCTCGTTGAAGCCGTTCAGGCGGTCGAAAAGCGGGCGCGTGATGAACAGGGTCTGGTCGCCGCCCCGGCTCATCAGGCCCCTGAACCGCGTACCGTAGCTGTTAAGCCGCAGTAGCGGGTGGGCCGAATCAAACCGGAATCGGTAACAGCCGGCTTCGTAGCCTTCCCCGACGGCCGTCCGGATGTCGCTGACAAACGTAGCCGGCAGCCTGACGTCGGCATGAACAAAATACAGAATATCGCCGCTGGCCAGGCTGGCGCCGTAGTTCATCTGGGCGGCCCGGCCGGCCTTGGGTGATACCAGCGCGCGGGCCCCGCCCTGACGGGCCAGTTCCAGGGTCTGGTCGGTACTACCCCCGTCGATCACCAGTACCTCGGCCAGGTGACCCGCCCCGTTAGCGAGGACTTCGGTGACGAGTCGTTGGATGGTTGGGGCTTCGTTGAAGGTTGGAATGATAACACTGATGGTCATAACTCGGATACGCAATCGGTCGGCTATTTACGAAATCATGGACGTTTTGGTTGTACCGCCCGCTCAGAATGCTTCCCCAATGGTGACATACAGCCCGCCGGAGCCACGGCCCAGACCGTAATCCAGCCGCAAATTCAGGTGATCGCGGCGGTTGAGGGTAAACCGCAGCCCCGCCCCGCCCGCCGTTTTGGGGTCCGACAGGCGCAGCAGGGGCCGCTCCGTACCCAGCACGCCCAGGCTGCCGAAGACCACGCCGCCCAGCCGCCCGTACAAATCAAACCGGACCTCCGCCTGCAGCAGGCCCAGCTGCTGGTCCCGGAATCGCCCTTCGTAGTACCCCCGCATGCGCCGCGTGCCTCCCAGCAGCGACAGGGCGTTGAAGGGCGCTTCGCCCCGGGTGAGGCTCAGGACACCGTTGAGAGCCAGAACTCCGTGGCGCCCCAGGGCGTGGTAGGTAGCCACATCGGCCACGTAGCGGTCAAAGCGCACGTTACCACCCAGGCCGGGGGCATGATGGAGGTAGGTCAGGTCCACCAGCGAGCCCCGGGTGGGGAAAAAGAGGTGGTCGCGGCGATCCAGAAAAAGGCCAAGGCCAAGTCCGGAAAGCCGGCTGCCCCTCCCGCCGGGAACCTCCCCGCCGGCGAGCTGACCGCCCGGTTCAACGCTGGTAACCTGGTAGTCTTCGTACTGGTACCGCATGCCTCCGTAGAGAATTCCCTTGCGGGGCAGCGTCTTCAAACGCCGGAAAGCCGCCAGCCGTACCCGCGGAAAGTTAACGCCGTACAGTTCAGGAGCCGTTTCCCGGGTTCCCAGCCCATAATAATAGTAGTTATAGCGGTAATAGCCCAGCTCGCCGCTGAGGTAATAAGTGTTCCGGCGGAGAAACAGGCTAAACGGGAGGTAAAAAAGCAGCTGTCGGTTAAGCGTGCGGGCGATGCCGAAGCTAAGCTGCGACGGGCGGGCCGGCAGGGTTGCCGTATCAGGGCCGGGCTGGATCCGGGGCCGAATGGTAAGGGTAGTTGCCACGCCATAGGCCAGCCGCGTCTCGGGGGTGTAGTAGACCAGCGGGAGCGGCAGGATACTTACCCGTTGCAACCGGGTGCTGTCTCCGTGCCAAAACAATATCGAAAGCGCCAACAGGAGCGGCATGGTTGTAGTTAGTAGTTGGGATACATACGGACGCCTGCTCTTTTTCGGTTTTTGCAATCCGGCTCGAACCCCTGGCGCGTATATAACCCGTAAAGACCATAATCCTTGTTATGAATCGATTTTGTTATGCTATAGCCCTGCTGGTTAGCCTGTTGTCGGGCCCGGCCTGGGGACAGGTAGACCACAGTGCCTACGATCGCCTGCTGAAAAAATATGTAAACGACCGCGGACTGGTGAATTACAAGGGTTTCAAGTCAGAGGAGAAAGCCTTCAATGCCTACCTGGATAAACTCAGCCAGACCCCCCCGGCGTCCAGCTGGTCCAAAGACGATCAGATCGCCTACTGGATCAATGCCTACAACGCCTATACCATCCGGCTGATCCTGAATCACTATCCCGTCAAGAGCATCAAGGACATCGGGTCCCGCATCAAGATTCCGTTCGTGACCACGCCATGGGCGGCCAAATTTATCACCATCGGCGGCGAGTCCATGAGCCTGGATAATATCGAGCACGGAACCCTTCGGAAGAAATTTGATGATCCGCTCATTCATTTTGCCCTGGTGTGTGCGTCGATTTCCTGCCCAAAACTGCGAAACGAGGCCTATACCGCCAGTAAACTGGATGCGCAGCTCGACGATCAGGGCCGTGATTTTATCAACAACCCGTCAAAGAACAAACTGGCTGCCGGGGAGGCCCAGCTGTCGAAGTATTTCGACTGGTACAAGGGCGACTGGAACAAAGGCGGGCAGTCGGTCATCAAATGGGTGAACCGCTACGCCACCACGCCCATTACGGAAAAAACGAAGATAAATTATCTGACGTACGACTGGAACCTGAATGAGCAGTGAGGATGGAGGAAAAGGAATGGATCGGTAGGGCGTGGCGGACACTGGGTTTGGGTTTTCTGCTTCTTCTGGGTTTGCCCCGGCTGTCGGCTGGGCAGACCCAGCCGGAAGCGGGCGTGGAAACCCGGAAATACAGCATTGAGGTGGCGGGGATCCGGGTCGGTACCATGACTGCGACCCGCCAGCCGATCAGCGGCGACAAGGTGCGCTTCACCCTGACCAGCGACGTTTCCATTAACCTGTTGGTCCACAAGGTGATCATTTATTACCACGTGGTCAACCAGTATCAGGGCGGCAAGCTGCTGTCTTCGGTCGTGAACGCGCGGACCAACCGGGGCAATTTCGCCTCCCAGACGGAATGGACCGGCGACCAATATCGGATCAAGGCCCGGCAATACAAGTACGAGCACGAAGCCGTGGAAACCGCACCCATTACCTTCTCCGTGACTGACCTGTACTTTACGGAACCCAAAGGGCAGCGCCGGGTCTATGGCGAGTATTTCGGCACCTTCTTCTCCATGTCCGGCGGAGCCGGCGGTCGCTACCAGGCCCGGCTCAACGGGAACGGGCAGGAAGACGAATACCGCTACCGAAACGGCCAGCTGGTCGAAGTCATCAAAAAGAACAAGGTAAAGAATTACGTCATTCGGCTGCAGGAGCCGTGACCGCGAGCCGCTTTCCGCTCGTTTATTGAGGCTCAATTAGCTCAGATCAATCTTCCGGTAAGCCTCCAGGGCCGCCATCGCCCCGTCTCTGCCCGGGTTCCGCAGGCCATGCTCCAGACCCACGAAGCCGCGGTAACCCTTCTTCCGGAGGTGTTCCAGCACATTCGGGTAGTTGATTTCCCCGGTGGTCGGCTCCTTGCGGCCCAGGGAATCGCCGATCTGGACGTAGGCTATTTCGTCCCAGGCGTAGTCCAGCGTCGCGAGAATATTCCCTTCCTGAATCTGCACGTGGTACACATCGAAGAGGACCTTGACGCTCGGCCGACCCACCGCCTTAGCCAGGGCGTAGGCCTGCGGAATGGTATGCAGGAACATATTGGGATGGTCCACCTTGTGGTTCATCGATTCCATGACCATAGTGATGCCGTGCGGTTCGTAGATGTCGGCAATCCGTTTGAGCAGGTCGATGGCGTTGGCCATCTGAAAGTCCCAGGGCAGGCGGGGGTCGGCCGCGCCCAGCACGTTATGCACGAAGGTGGTATTCATGCGTTTGGCGATATCGACCGAGGCCCGGACATCCGCCAGTACCGCCTCCCGGAGCGCGTTGTCCCGGCCGGCAAAGGTCACGTCCTTGAAGGTCAGCGTGCCCACAAACTGGCCAAACGACATGCCCAGGCGCTGGATCGCCTGGCTGATCCGCTCCTGTTCGGCGGCGGAGCGATTTTTCAGCATCGTATTCTCCCAGGCCCGGAACCCCTGGTCGTATCCCCACTTGATTTCATCCACCGGATCGGCCGGGGCCAGGCCCCTGAAAATGCCGAATTCCGGGGAAAACTTCGTCTTGAAAGGCGCGGCGGCCTGGGGCGCCAGCTTAAGGAGCGGGGAGGCCGTCAGGGCGGCTCCACCCACTATGGCATTCGAAAGGAAGGTACGGCGGTGCATGGCTTCGGAAGGATTAACGATTGAGCGCTTTACGTAAGACGGCCTGATCTTTGTCCGGGTCCTGGTCCTGACCCAGCAGAAAAGCCAGCAGATCGGCCATTTCCTGGCGGGAAAGCAGCTGATCTAGTCCCTGGGGCATCATGGAGGTATCATGCATTTCCATGGAAAGGATGTCCGCCCGCGAAATCCGGACCGAAGTGCCCGGGGCCGTGCCCAGAACGATGGCCGTCGGGTTCTGCTCCTGCAGGATACCCAGGTGTTCCCCTGCTTTGGTCCGGATCCGGTAGGTTTCGTATTCCCGAACAAAGCTGACATTCGGGTACACAATGGCTTCCAGCAGATCATGAGCGGAGCGGTCGCGCTGAATGGACGTCAGGTCCGGCCCCAGTTTACCGCCCTCCATCCCCACCTTATGGCAGGTGTAACAAATCCCCTTGCCGAAGAACAGAGCCCGACCCCGGTCGAGGTTACCTTGGCTGATGAGGCTTTCCATGGCCTGCAGGCGCTGGAGCCGCCCGGCCTGCACCTGCTGCAGTTTTTTCATCAGGCCATCGACTTCCGGCCGGATTTCGTCCGGGTACTTCTGGAAAAGGGCTTTGAGTGTTTCTTCGGAGAAGCTGTCCAGGCCGGACGAAGCGGCCAGGGTAGTGATCAGCGCCTTGCCGGTGGCAGCCGAGTGGGCACCCTGGAAAACGGGCAGGATTCGGGGGAGCATGAACGCATCCGCCCGGGGCAGGTAATCGGTGGCCAGCTGGCGCAACTGGGTTTCGGTCAGTTTTCCCTGCGTAAGGACCATCGCTACCTGCTGGCGCAGGGGCGCATCGCTACCGGTGGTCAACAGCTGGTACAGATACCCAAAATGGGTGTCCGAAAGACCCGGCTCCGCTTTGGTCAGGGCACCGATGGCACCCACCCGCAGACGGGGCAGCCGGTTCGGATCGTTGGCTACCTCCCGCAGCGAACCAGCCAGCGAACGCAGGTTGCGCAGGGTGATGAGCGACAGCGACTGGTCCTGTACCTGCGGGTCCGGGGCGGAAACCAACTGCTTCCCGATAGCCCGGACCCAGGGTTCCGGAAACTTTTCGGCCGGATACCGCGCCATGGCCGCCAGCACGAACCGCTGGCGGTCGGCCGAAGCGCTTTCCAGTTGCGTTTCCATCAGCCGCTGAATGGTAGCGTTGCCACTGAAGGAAACCAGCAAATCGCTGTACAGCTGCTCTTCGCCGGCCGACAGGGGCCCCTGCTGCAGGCGGTTATTCAGGAAAGTCGCCATCGCCTCCGCCCAGCCGGGATGGCGGCTGGCTACCCACAGGGCCGTGCGCTGGAGCCGGTGGTCCTTTCCCTGCAGGAAAGGAATCACCTGGGAGGTGCTCAGGGAAGAAGCGGGCATCTGATCGAGGGCAATGAGGGCAGCCTCCCGAATCGCGGGGGAAGGGCTGCTCAGGGCCTGGGCCACGGGCTGGGGCTGATTGAGTGTGATCAGGGCGTAGATGAGGGCGTGGTTGACAAACCGGTCGCTGGTCTTTCCGGCCGCCGCCAGCAGGGCCGGCACCGCCTCGGTAGCCCCCATCTGGCCCAGGGCCGTAGCGGCCTGCCGCCGGACTGCCGGTAGATCCGTTGTAATCAGTTGCTGCAAACGGCCCACCGCGGCTTTGTCCCGGGCCAGGCCCACCGCCCGGGCGGCCGCTACCCGCACTTGCAGGTCGGCGTCCGATAAAGCGGAGCGGACCGCTTCCCGCGCCGGGGCGTTGCCGATGCGGTGGAGGGCAAATACCGCGCGGGTCCGTACGTCGGCCGAGGGTGCCTTTTTCAGCACCTGCGTCAGGGCCCCGACGGCCGCGGCACCCCGGTCGATGAGCTGCTGGCTGGCGCGATCCTGGACAAAGGGGCGGGCATCGGCAAGGAGGGGCGTCAGTTTTTCGGGCGTTAGGGTTGACCAGTTAAGCCGGTTACCGTAGGGATCGACTTGCGAAGGAGCGGCTTTGCGGCGCACCCGGTAGATGGCTCCCTTCAGTTCGGGCTTGGAGACCTGGGATAGCGGGCACCCCTGGATAAACCAGCCGCCCGTTTCGACCACCAGCAGACTGCCGTCGCCGGCCTCCAGCACATCGGTCGGGTGGGAATCCTCGCTTTCCGACGAGAAGAATACCTCATCCTCCGTGTTGAACGATCCGCCTTCCCGAATCAGCTTGTGCCGCAGGATGCGGTGGGTGTTGAACTGGGCGCTGAACAGGTTATCCTGATAGCCCGGTCCGAAGGCCGTATGCCGGTACCGGCCGATGCCGGAGGGTGCCACGCGGGAATATTTGGTGACGACCGGCATCAGTTCGCCCGTGCGGACGAGGCTGTCGCGGTCGATGTTTTTGTTGGGTTTGGGGTAAACGCCCCCTTCGGTCCAGTACACCAGGGCGTCGCGCTGGCCGGCGACGGGATCGGTGAAGTAGGTTTCCGTGCCGATGGTTTCGCCCGCTTCGGTAAAGGTCAGCTCGACGGGGTTGTTCATGCCGCCCGCCGAAATCCATTCGAGCCCGGTGCCATCGGGCCGCGTCCGCCAGATGCGTGAGGTGCCCCCTTTCAGGCGTTTGCCCTCTTTGGTGGTTACGTCAAAGCCCATGATAGCACTGGTCAGGTAGAGCCAGCCGGCGGGTCCCAGGAAGGGGCCGATGAGGCTGTTGGCGTTCACGTTCAGCGTCCAGCCGGTCAGGAGCACTTCTTGTTTGTCGGCCACCCCGTCGTTGTCGGTATCGGTAAATTTGATCAGATCCGGGGCGGAGGAGGCGTAGAGGCTGCCCTGGTAGAAAACGCCTCCCTGCGGAAAGCGTACCTTATCGGCGAAGACGGTTGCCTTGTCGTATTTCCCGTCCCCGTTGCTGTCGGTGAGCAGCTTGATCCGGAACTGGGGCTGGTCAAAAGCGTCTTTGGTCTTTTTGTACACGTGCCCAATCGATTCGAACACGAACAGCCGGCCGGTTTCGTCCAGCGTGGCGAACATCGGGTAATCGACCAGCTCGGGTCCGGCGGCTACTTCAACTGTAAACCCCTCGGGTACTTTGATCTCCGATAAAGCCGTGTTGCCCGGCGAGGAGCCTGCCAGCCGGTTGGTCGTGGAGGAAGAAGTGAACAGAATAGCCAGCGCGGCCGCCGCCAGTAGGGTTGGCGAAGCGTGTTTCCAAAAAGCCATACAGATCGGGTTTTAGGAGTTCGGTACTGAACGGGGACATACCGCCGGGGCTTCCTGCTCGGTTTGGAAAGCCCCGGCGGAACGCTACTGTATCAAAAGCCTGGCAACGGCTCTTCGGCCAGACGCCTCTTCCAGGACGATCGTATACAGCCCGGTGGGAAGTGAAGGTAAATGAATTTTGATTTCGTTCTGACCTATGCTGACATCTTTTTGAAGTTCAGCCACTTTCAGGGCGCTGGCGGAAAGCAGGCTGATCCGGACGGTCTGGGCCCGGGCCGATTGGTGCCGGAGCGTAACCTGCTGCCGCGCGGGGTTCGGATACACCGTCAAAGCCGTCAGGGCAAGGCGGGTTTCTTCCTGGGAAAGGCCTTTCCGTCCGTTCGCATCCGGCGTAATCTTTATATAATCCAGGTCAGGGCCTATGGCCTGGTTAGCTGATGTGCGAATGGAAGGATCCCGGTCTTGGGGAGCCCATAAACCAGTTGTATTTAACTGATGGATTGAAGAATTCCGGTGGTTTTAGGCTCCACTTCCTTGCTATATTTTTTTAAAGGGAACCACAACTTGCCGCTTTGGTAAAAGCTGCCCCGGGTTTGCTCCCTGTACTTTACCGAATTCAAATTTTTCCCAGTTCGTCATGGCGAAAGCGTACACTTCCAGCGGTTTGTGATATTGGTTTCGCGGTAGGGTAATTCTTCGGGCATTAACTTTGACTTCCTCCCGATCCAAAAAGCATACATAAAACTTTCGGAAGCTTTTTGAGCTCTTTTCCTTTATGTCAAAGAATTGATATTCTTCCTTCTTCATTTGCTCAACAATTTCCACATTGAACGCGTACGTTTCTACCGCCTTCCCATCTATGTACTGAAAGTCCAGCTTTTTAGCTGCCGTATTTAGCGGAGGCGTAGAAACGTATTTAACAACTGTCTGACCAGGAGGAACGGACAGTACATTAGGCATGACCAGCCGGTAAACCAGGGGTAATTGGGTTTTGGGACTACCCGTGATTTTTTCAAAATATTCGGTTGTGAGCGGGGTTAGTTGTTCGGTTCCGTTGCTAACCACCACGTTTTTCAGCGTTAAGGTTTTCACTTCGGATGTCCGGTTGGTCGCCGTGACTTCAAACAGGCTCAGGTAACCGTCACGCTGCTTAAAGGGATTATAATAAGCCGGAAAGCGCGGGTCCAAATTGTTTGCGAGCCGATTCGTAAGGGCGGAGAAAGAGCTGGATGTCGTGTAAGCATCGAGAACCTGCTGCTTCAGCGCCTCTCCGGCATAGTCTGGTAACTCCTGTTTCCGGACCAGGTCGTCAAGCGCTTGAAAAACAGAGAGGATATGCTTTTCCATGTTTCCCAGTCGGCCCTGCTGCACGAGGATGTCATAGGATTCAGAAACCGACACTTTTTCGTAGTTTCCGTCCAGGTCTGAAGCCAGGTACGATTTTTTGTCAAGCAACATGGCGTCAATCGGCTTGACGCTGACCTCCAACTCATTGATCGGATGAGTCTGTTTAGCCGGCAAAAAATTAACGTTCCGGTGGTAAATGCTGCGGGTCATCACCGTATTGGCTGGCTGACAGGAGACTATACTCCCGGCAGTAATAATCCCGGTAATCAGGAAGCGATAGCTAATTCGTAGGCTGCTCATCATATTTATCAATTAGACTGCAAAGAAAGCGATTGATGTAAATATGACAAGTTGTATATTTTTCCGGTAAGATAATCGTTTGATTCTGTCTGCAAGGCTGGAAAAGAATACTCGCCTTTCATTAAGCGCAACCTAATCCAGCAAGGCAATAACCGAAAGTCACTTATTGAATAAGGGGTGGTGAGCGCTTTGGGTTAGTTTACTTAGCGGGAAAGCGCTTCCAGCACGGAACCGAAGAAACAGAATAGCGGCTTTCCTTTAGCTGTCTAATTTATTGGGAGAAACAATGACTGCGCGAAAGCGAGTGACGTTCAGGTAACGCCGGATTAGCGGAAACAATAAATTGAGGAGAAAACAGAAGAGGTCTGAAACAAAAAAAAGCCCTGAAAATCAAGGCTTTTTGCTTTTGTTGTTTTCCCTATTTAGTGGGATTAGTACCGGGAACGGGAATCGAACCCGTACGGACCTTACGGCCCACAGGATTTTAAGTCCTGCGCGTCTACCTATTCCGCCATCCCGGCGCGGGCGGTACCGCAACTTAAAAAAAAAGCACCGTTTCCGGTGCTTTTGAGCGAAAGACGGGGTTCGAACCCGCGACCTCGACCTTGGCAAGGTCGCGCTCTACCAGCTGAGCTACTTTCGCGTGCCGTTGAATTGTGATGCAAATATAGCGGGTCCGATGCGTTGCGCAAGGGTTGGACGCAAAAAAAATTTTACGATTCTAGTACAGAAAGGCCATTTTTTCTGATTTTGAAAGGGTTATCAGGGCTACCATCAGGAAAAAAAAGTTCAGCCCCATGCCCGCCAGAAAGGTCATCCGCATGGCCGAATGAAAGTTGGCCTGCCCCGCATCCCGGCGGACGCGCCCAAACCAGCCCAGAAAAAACCAGATGCCCGGCAGCAGACAGAGCGGCAGCAGCCAGAACACCGGCTTACCCCCGAAATACAGGAAAAAACCGGCCAGCGATAGCCCAAACAGCCCCATCGCATTCCAGAACGTACCCCGCACGCCCAGCAGCCGGCTCATGGTCAGATCCCCCCGCCGGGCATCTTCCTCGTGCTGGTACACCTGCGTAATCGGGTAAACAGCCAGCAGGTTGAGCGTACAGAGCATCCCCGCCAGCAGGATGCGCGGCTCCAGCACGGACTCCACCGGCAGGTCATTCAGCGCCTGCAGCGTCATGCCGTAGGTAAAGGCTCCCTGAAACAAGCCCACCACCAGCCAGCTGAGCACCGGGTAGCGCTTCAGCCGCACGGCCGGATGACTGTATGCTTTCGAAATGAGTCCGTAAATCAGCAGGTACATAACAAAGGGCCAGCCGACCAGGCTTCCCGCCAGCAGCGCCAGGCCGTCGAGCGCCAGGGCCGTCCAGTACAGGGTCCGATCCACCGTCGGGGGGCGCTCCAGCAGACCAATGCTCCCTTCGTCGCGGTCAAAATAGCTGTTGTAGGCGTTGCTCGCCGGGTAGAGCAGCAAATGGATGACCAGCAGCACGATGAGCACTCGCCCTGGCTCCGGATGCGGCGACTGGCTGAGCGCAAACAGAAAGACCGGCAGGAGAAAAAAGGAAAAAGGCACCCGCAGGTGGAGCCAGACGGCGCGGAAGGTCATAGGCGGCGGAGGAAGAAAACGTTTATGGTACTCTGTTCATAACATTAAGTGGAACGCTTTGTTATACCCCTGAACCTAGTACATGTGAGGCGTTTGATTTGTGGGTAATTAGGTAAAATTCCAATGAAGAGCTATGTCACCGCTATTGGCACGGCCGTACCAGCGTATGGCTTTCCCCAGCCGGAAATCGCAGCGTTTATGGCGGATGCCCTCCGCTTCGACGAACGTGACCGGCGTAAACTCCAGGCACTTTATCGCCAGACGCGCATCGACCAGCGCTACTCCGTCCTGCCCGATTACGGCTTGAAGCCGGGGCAATATACCTTTTTTCCAAATTCCCCTGATTTAGAACCTTTTCCAACGGTGGGCCGTCGAATGGAACGGTACCGGCAGGAGGCTCTGCCCCTGGCCGTGGCAGCCGTCCGGAACGCCCTGGCCTCCGCCGAAGGGATGGATCTGAAGGGCGTGACGCACCTCATCACCGTGAGTTGTACGGGCATGTACGCCCCGGGGCTGGATATCGAACTGCTTGAGGCCCTGGACCTGCCGACCACCGTTGCCCGGACGGCCATCAACTTCATGGGCTGTTACGGGGCGTTCAACGGTCTGAAAGTCGCCGATGCCATGGTTCGGGCGGACCCCACGGCCCGGGTGCTAGTGGTTTGCGTTGAACTCTGTACGCTGCATTTTCAGAAGAAAACCGAAGAAGATCACCTGCTGTCCAACGCCCTCTTTGCCGACGGCGCGGCGGCGGTCCTGGTTGAAGGGCAGGCACGCCCGACCGGTGCCCTGCGCCTGCGGACGTTCTACTGCGACCTGCTGACGGAGGGCCGCGACGAAATGGGCTGGATCATCAACGACCACGGCTTTGAAATGCGGCTGACGGGCGAAGTACCCGGCGTTATCCGCCGCGGCATCGGGGCGCTGCTCTCCCGCCTGCTCGAACGAAGTGGCCTCGCCATCGGGGATATCGGCTGGTACGCCATGCATCCCGGCGGCCGGAAAATCCTGGAGGTGATTGAAGAGCAGCTGGGCCTTTCTACGGAAGATAACCGCTACGCCTATGCCGTGCTGCGCCAGTTTGGCAATATGTCTTCGGCAACGGTGCTCTTTGTGCTGAAGGAAATCTGGAACGACCTGTTCACCGCCAGCCCGTCCTCACTACCGGCCGCAGCCGTGGCCGACCACATCCTGAGCTGCGCCTTCGGCCCCGGCCTGACCCTGGAATCCATGGTCCTGGACGTAGTGGCGGCAGAAGCCCGGGTAGGCGAGGAGGTGGCTATGGAGGAAGTTGGGTTGAAAGGATGAATGGAGGTATTAGGTATGAGGTATGAGGTGGCTTCGCCTCGATATACGTTCTCTGGCGAAGCCACCTCATACCTTATACCTCATACCTCATACCTCAAATCATCCCAGCACCCCCCACCGCACCAGCCCCCAGCGGTGGAGCCGGTACAACAGCGAGACCTTCAGGACGCCCAGTCCGTAGATGGAGCTGCGTTTGAAGTTGATCGAGGAGGCTTCCTCGAAGTATTTTGTCGGGCAGGTAACTTCACCAATCTCGTAACCCAGGTGGAAAATCTGGGCGATCATTTCGTTGTCGAAGATGAAATCGTCGGAATTATGGGTGAAGTCGAGGCGGCGGAGGACTTCCCCGGAAAAGGCCCGGTAGCCCGTATGGTATTCTGACAGCTTCTGGTTCATCAGGATGTTCTGCGTCAGCGTCAGAAACCGGTTGGCGACGTATTTGTATATCGGCATGCCGCCCTTCAAGGCTCCTTTTCCAAGTATGCGCGAACCGAAGACGACCGGATACAGCTCGTTGCCGATGATACTGACCATGGCCGTGATGAGCTTGGGCGTATACTGGTAGTCGGGGTGAAGCATGACGACAATGTCAGCCCCCAGCTCCAGCGCTTTGCGGTAGCAGGACTTCTGATTGCCGCCATAGCCTTTGTTTTTTTCGTGGCAGATGATGTGGCGGATGCCGAGGCGCCGCGCCTCAATGACGGTATCGTCCGGGCTGGCGTCGTCGACCAGAATGACTTCATCCACCAGCTCAAAGGGAATTTCACGGTAGGTACGCTCCAGGGTCAGGGCTGCCCGGTAGGCTGGCAGCACGACCACTACTTTTTTCTGGTTATACATGGCCGCAAAAATACGGAATCCCGTCCAACGGCGGAAGTTGGGTTCGTACAACTAAGGATAATATGCGATATTGCGCGTTCATCCGTCGGGAACAAAGCCCCGGGCGGATAAGTTGTGTCCGGTAGGAGCAAACGGCCTGACGGATAACAAAGCCGACAGGTACGCCGCCACGGTTTTGACACTCATGATGGATAAACGGAATGGTTGCCGAACAGACCATATCCGGTAACCTTAAACTTTACACCTTAAACGACCTATGTTTAGTTACGAAACCATATTTTTTGCGGTCTTTTCGGTATTTTTCCTGGTGGTGATGGCCCTGGATCTGGGTCTGCTCAGCAAACAGAAAAGTCATATTGTCAGCTTTCGGGAAGCCGCCACCTGGAGCGCCATCTGGGTAGCCCTGTCGGTCGGTTTTTACTTCTTCATCAAGAATTTCGGCTACCTCATCCACGGCATTACGGACATGGCCCATCTGGAGCAGGTACGCGACGAATACGCCCGGAACGTGCAGCTTATTCCCGGTGATTTCGAGCGCAGCCTGGCCATTTTCCAGAACAACATGGCCCTGGAATACATCACCGGTTACCTGGTGGAGTATTCGCTTTCGGCCGATAATATCTTCGTGTTCATCATGATCTTTGCCTCCTTCGGGGTGCGGGAGCGGTTTTACAAGAAGATCCTGGTCTGGGGGATTCTGGGGGCCATCGTGCTGCGGTTTGTCTTTATCTTCGTGGGCTCCGCCCTGCTGCAGCGTTTCGAGTGGATCATTTACATCTTCGGGGCTTTCCTGGTGTATACCGGCATGAAGCTGTTCTTCGAAAAAGACGGAGACCACAAGATGGAGCCGAAAAACCACCCCGTAGTGAAGTTTACGGCCAAGTACCTGAACGTGTACCGCCGGAATGTGATCGACCACTTCTTCGTGCGGCGCAAGGTGGACAACAAACTGTTCGTAACGCCCCTGTTCATCGTGGTCATCGTGGTGGCCTTCACCGACCTGGTCTTCGCCGTGGATTCGATTCCGGCCATTTTTTCCATTACCAAAGACCCCTACATCGTTTTCTTCTCGAACGTGTTTGCCATCATGGGGCTGCGGTCGATGTTCTTTTTCCTGTCGAGTATCATGAGTAAGTTCCGCTTCCTCAAAACGGGTCTGGCCGTGCTGCTGACCTTTATCGGGCTGAAGATGATCTTCCACCACCAGCTGGAGGAATGGGGCTTCGAAACGGTCTATTCGCTCTACGTTATCCTGACCATTCTGGGCGTTAGCGTGGTGGCTTCCTGGGTGATTCCGGAGAAAAAACAGCCGGCTCCCGAGGAAGTTCAGGTTTAAAGTAGTTTGATATCACTTCAATCGGTTTTTCGGACCGCCCGGTTATCCGGGCGGTTTTTTTAGCATATTGACCGTCCATAGGAAAATAGGTTTATGCTATCGCCCGAGGTGCTTCGTGCCTACCGCCGCCGCCTGACCAACCTCAGCAGCCGGAACCGTTCGCTGTTGCTGACGAGTTTGCCCGCTGAGCAGTTTGCGGACCTGCACGAAGCCGATTTCCTGCTCAACAAACCTTCCTTCGAGCTGATCCGGCAGCTGATTGCCCGCCGCGAGGCCATTCCCGTCTGCGACCGGCTCGACAGCCGCTCCGAAAAAGTCAACCGCTTCAGCCGGCGCCTGCGCCAGATCGCCCGGACCGACCGGTTCATCGCCGAGGAACGCGGTACGCGCGACCTTTACGTGTGCTATCCGTTCGTGCGGGGGATGCTGTCCGACGGAACGGTCATCCATGCCCCGCTGGTCTTTTTTCCGGTCAGGATGGAGCTGAGCGAGGAACGCTGGCGGCTGTCGGTACGACCCGATGAGCCCGTCACCCTGAACCGAAGCTTCCTGCTGGCCTACGCTCATTATAACGGCATGAAGTTGCCGGAAGACTTGCTGGAATTAACCCTGGACGACTTTGAGCGGGACGCCACGGCTTTCCGGACCCAGCTTTACGAACGGCTGAAGGAAAGCCCGCTGGCCATCCGCTTCAACCCGGATCTGTTTACCGATAAACTCGACTGGTTCAATCCGCTCAAAAAAGCGGAACTCGAAACCCTGGAACGCCCCGGCGAACTGTCGCTTTACCCCGAAGCTGTTCTGGGCATTTTCCCCCAGACCGGCTCTTACCTGGCGCCGGATTATGACCACTTGTTGGAGAACAGGGATGAAGGATTGACGGATCGAAGGATTGAGGGGTTCGGGGCCGTGTCGATGCTGCCCCAAGAGCCAAACGCAGCGCTTTCCACCTCGCCAGAACCAGCCCCCGCATTGGCGGACCACCCTTCACTCCATCAATCCATCAATCCATCAATCCTTAAAGAGGAACTCCTCCACACCCCCCTGCCCGTAGACGCCTCCCAGGAGGCGGTCATCCGGCAGGTGAAGGCAGGGGCGTCGCTGGTAGTCCAGGGGCCGCCGGGAACGGGTAAGTCGCAGCTGATCGCAAACCTGATGGCTGATTTTGCGGCCCGGGGGAAGCGCGTGCTGCTGGTTTGTCAGAAACGGGCGGCGCTCGATGTGGTCTACCAGCGGCTCAGCGGGGTGGGCATGGCCCCCTTTACCGCCCTGATTCATGATTTTCGCAACGATCGTCGGGCCCTCTACGAGCAGCTGGCGGCCCAGATTGAACAGGTCGAAGCCTACCAGCGACAGAACCAGGGGCTGGATGCCATCCTGCTGGAGCGAACGTTCGACCAGGAATCGCGGCGAATTGACCAGGCCCTGGCAGAATTGCAGGAGTTCAAGGAAGCGCTCTTCGACGAGTCGGACTGCGGCGTTTCGGTCAAGGAGCTGTACCTGACCAGCGACCCGACCGCGCCGAGTATTCCGATGGGCGACGATTTTCGCCGGTTCCGGATCGACGAAGGGGAAGCCTTTGGCCGGCGGCTGCGCGATCTGCAGGCTTACCAGGCCCGGATCGGGTCGGATCACCCCTGGTACCGGCGGGTTTCGTTTGCCCGCTTCACCCCGGCCGATCAGGCGGCCATCCGGCAGACGCTCGATGAGGCGGTGGCTTCCGTGCAGGAACTGACCGCCCGAACCCAGGCCCTTTTCGGCAATCCGCTTTCGTGGGCCAAGGCAGCCCAGTTGTATTTTGAAGCCGGTCCGTTAACCCGGCTGGCCGACCGCCTGGGTGATCCCATCCTGTGGAACCTGGTGAGCCGGTTCAACTCGGGCAAACTGGCCGAACAGGACGCCATCCGGGCCGGTAAAAACCTCTACGAACTGGAGGAGGCCCACGATAACGGGCTGGTCTTCAGTAAAGTGCCCTTTGGCGAAATGCCCGCCGTGCTGGACCGGCTGCGGCGGGGTCTGGAGGCGCGGGATTCCTGGCTGGGCTGGCTGCTGTACCGCGACAAACCCTTTGTAATCGAGCTAACGAGCCGGGAGGGCCTGACCACCGAGCCGGACGATCTGCGGCTGCTGCTGATGCGGATCGAGCAGCACCGCCACTGGTACCAGCGCCTGGAAGCCCTGACGAACGCGCTTCACCTGCCGTCCCTGCTGGAAGCCGACCCTGCCCTGACCGTGGAGAATGTTTTCCACCTGCACCAGGTCATTAAACGGGCCCTGGAGGCCAATCAGCACATTCAGGGTCGTTTTCCGTTTCTGCTGGCGTGGCTCCGGACGCTGACGAGCGCGGCCGACTTCCGGGCGGGACTCGAGCAACTGGTGGGCTGGCTGCAGGACATCCACCACAAACAGGAGCGCTGGCAGCAGTACCTGATCTACGAACAGCTCGAACGCCTGGTGCACGAACCGGAGGCCGTTTCGGCTCTTATGCAACAAACGCTGGAGGCGGACTTTGACTGGCTGGTCGAAGCCGATCGGCTGCGCGCGGATCTGACCCCGACGGAAAACGCCATCGTCGACCGACTGGCCCGCTCCGGGCAGCCCGACTGGGCGGCCGTTTTTGCCAATTCCCTGCGACTGGCCTGGATCAGCCAGATCGAAAGCCGGCATCCCGTGCTGCGGAGCGTCTCGTCCCTGCGGATGAATCAGCTGGAGGCCACCCTCCAGGAAAGCATTCTGCAGAAACAGGCCCTGAGCCAGCAGATTCTGGGCATCCGGCTCCGGGAGCAGACCTACCGCGACCTGAGCTTCAATCGCCTCAACAACCGGGTAACCTACCGCGATCTCAACCACCAGGTCACCAAGAAACGGAACATATGGCCGATCCGGAAGCTGCTCGAGACGTTTGCCGACGAAGTGTTTCAGCTCGTTCCCTGCTGGATGGCGTCGCCCGAGGCGGTATCCGCGCTGTTCCCGATGCAGCCCGGTCTGTTTGACCTGGTTGTCTTCGACGAAGCCTCCCAGTGCTACGCCGAAACGGGCATTCCGGCGCTCTACCGCGCCCGGCATGTCGTCGTGACGGGCGACAGCCGCCAGCTCCCGCCCGGCGATCTGTACCGAATCCGCTACGAACCGGAACCCGCCGAGGATGCCCCCGTGGAACTGGAGGTAGAATCTCTGCTCGATCTGGCCACCCATTATTTTGCTCCGGCCACCCTGCGCGGCCACTACCGGAGCCGCTCGCCCGAACTGATTGATTTTTCCAACCAGCATTTCTACCGCAACCGCCTGCAACTGCTGCCCGATTTCCTGCACCTCAACGACCGTGAGCCAGCCATCCGCTACTGCCGCGTCGACGGAATCTGGCAGGAGGGGACCAACGAAGTAGAGGCCCGGGCGGTCGTGGACCTGATCCAGAGACTGCAGCGGGAACAGCCGGGACGCTCGGTGGGCGTGGTGACCTTCAATTACCCCCAGCAGCAGCTCATTCAGGAAATGCTGGAAAACGGGGGGATCGAAAGGGGCGAAGCGGAGGAATGGCTGTTTGTGAAGAATATCGAAAACGTGCAGGGCGACGAACGGGACGTAATCATTTTCTCCGTCGGCTACGCCCCGGACGCAAAAGGAAAGGTTACCGCCCAGTTCGGCAGCCTGAACACGAAAGGCGGCGAAAACCGGCTGAACGTGGCCGTTACCCGGGCCCGGGAACGCATTTACGTCGTCACCAGCCTCAGCCCGGAGCAACTGCCGGTCGACAACACCGCCAACGAAGGCCCTAAACTGCTGCGGCGGTACCTGGAGTTTGCCTGCCGGGTTTCGAAGGGTCAGTACCGGCCCATTCCCCACCAGCCGGAGGGGGTGCCGGGGAGCCGGCTGCTGAAGGATCGCCTCCGGGAAAACGTTCCCGGCCTGGCCGAGGAGCTGCCCTTCGCCGACCTGACCCGGAAAGCCGACGGGCGGTACCTGGGGCTGCTGCTGACCGACGACGCCCTGTACTTCGAAAGCCCCGTCAAAGAAGCCCACGCCTACGGTCCCCTCGCCCTGCGGGCCAAAAACTGGCCTTTCGAACGGGTCTACAGCCGGGAAGTATGGCGGGGAAGAAGCATCACTTAAGGCCTTTGCGGCCGGGTTGGCTGCCGTAAATGGGATGAGCCCGGCCCCTGTATAAACCTGCGGCAGCGTAAACCAATTCGGGCCGATTGCTGTTGCTGCTTAGAATAACCGCTTCATTCCGTGACGGAACAAAACGCTTCGCTTACCGACATTGACCTGACCGGCTATGAGCAGATTGAAGTGCTCGGCGCCCGGGAACATAACCTGAAAAATATAGACGTCACCATCCCCCGGAACAAACTGGTGGTTGTGACCGGCATCAGTGGCAGCGGCAAATCCTCGCTCGCCTTTGATACCATTTATGCCGAAGGCCAGCGCCGCTACATGGAGAGCTTCTCGGCCTACGCCCGGTCTTTCCTGGGCGATATGGAGCGGCCCGATGTCGATAAGATCAACGGCCTGAGCCCGGTGATCTCCATCGAGCAGAAAACGACTTCCAAGAACCCGCGCTCGACCGTCGGGACGACCACCGAAATCTACGACTTCCTGCGCCTGCTGTACGCCCGGGCCGGGGAGGCCTTTTCCTACGCTACCGGCCGGAAGATGGAGCGGCAGTCGCAGGACCAGATCATCGACGCCATCCTGAACGCCTACAGCGGCCAGAAACTGACGCTCCTGGCGCCAGTCGTACGCGGCCGGAAAGGACACTACCGCGAACTCTTCGTTCAGATCGCCAAACTGGGTTATACGAAAGTGCGGGTCGACGGTGTGGTGCAGGACATTGTCCCGAAAATGCAGCTCGACCGCTACAAGGTGCACGATGTGGAGATCGTCATCGACCGCATCGTTACCAAGGCCGAGGACCGCTACCGCCTGAGCCAGTCCGTGCAGACGGCCCTCAAGCAGGGAAAAGGAGCCATGCAGATTCTGGACCAGGCCGGGAAAGTATCCTACTTCTCCCAGAACCTGATGGACCCCGAGTCGGGGATTTCCTACGACGAGCCTTCCCCCAATACGTTTTCGTTTAACTCGCCCTACGGCTGGTGTCCGGTTTGTCAGGGACTGGGGGTCGTGGAAGAGATTACGGAAGAGTCGGTCATTCCCGATAAGAAACTGAGCATCAGCCGGGGAGCCATTGCGCCCCTGGGTGAGTACCGTGAGCTCTGGGTTTTCCGGGAAATCGAGGTGATCCTTAAAAAATACAAGCTGAGCCTGACCACGCCGCTGGAGAAGTACCCGGAAGAACTGCTGCGGATCCTGCTGTACGGCACCGAGGAAGAAACGGTCATGCCCTCCAAAAAGCATCCGGGCGAGGACTACTACAACTTTAAGTTCGAAGGGGTTATCAACTTCCTCAAACGGCAGCAGGAAAACGGCTCGGAGAAGATCCAGGAGTGGCTGAAGGACTTTATGGTCGTCAAGGCCTGTCCCGAATGCGAAGGCGCGCGGCTGAAGAAGGAATCGCTGTACTTCCGCATCGACGGCCGGAACATTGCCGAACTCGCCCGCATGGATATCTCGGAGCTGTCGGCCTGGATAACGGGGCTGGAAGACCGGCTCAGTGAGCGGCAGAACGTCATTGCGAAGGAGATTCTGAAGGAAATCCGCAAACGGCTCGGTTTTCTGCTGGACATCGGCCTGGAATACCTCACCCTGGACCGGCCCCTGCGGACGCTTTCGGGCGGTGAGGCGCAGCGGATCCGGCTGGCAACCCAGATCGGTACGCAGCTGGTCGGTGTGCTTTACATCATGGATGAGCCCAGTATCGGCCTTCACCAGCGCGATAACGTCAAGCTGATCGATTCGCTGAAAAACCTGCGGGATCTGGGGAACACGGTGCTGGTCGGCGAGCACGACAAAGACATGATGCTCGAATCGGACTTTATCCTGGATATCGGTCCGGGGGCGGGGCGACACGGTGGGCAGGTCGTGGGCCTGGGGACGCCCGAGGAGTTTCTGCGCAACGGCAGCACGACGGCCGACTACCTGAGCGGTCGCCGCAGCATCGCCGTACCCCAAAAGCGCCGCGAAGGCAACGGCCAGGCGCTGATCATCAAGGGCGCGACGGGGCATAACCTCAAGAACGTGACGCTCAAGCTGCCGCTGGGCAGGATGGTCTGTATCACGGGCGTGTCGGGTTCGGGTAAGTCCTCGCTCATCCACGAGACCCTGTTTCCGATTCTGAACCGCCATTTCTACAAGTCCAAGCGGGAGCCGCTGGTGTACAAAGCCGTCGATGGCCTCAACCACCTCGACAAAGTGATCGAAGTGGACCAGTCGCCCATCGGCCGGACGCCGCGCTCCAACCCGGCAACTTATACCGGGATGTTCTCCGAAATTCGTTCGCTGTTCGCCGAACTGCCGGAGGCCAAGATCCGCGGCTACAAGCCGGGCCGGTTCTCCTTCAACGTGAAAGGCGGCCGCTGGGAGGACTGCGAAGGGGCCGGAATGAAAAAAATTGAAATGGAGTTCCTGCCGGATGTGCACGTAGCCTGCGAAACCTGCAAAGGCAAACGCTTCAACCGCGAGACGCTGGAAGTGCGCTTCAAAGGCAAATCGATTGCCGACGTATTGGACATGACTGTCGAGCAGGCGCTGGAGTTTTTCACCGCCCAGCCGAAGATACTGCGCAAGGTGCAGACGCTGAACGACGTAGGCCTGGGCTACATTACCCTCGGCCAGCACGCTACCACGCTTTCCGGTGGTGAAGCGCAGCGGGTGAAACTGGCCGAGGAACTATCCAAAAAAGATACCGGCAAAACCCTGTATATCCTGGATGAGCCAACGACGGGCCTTCATTTCCAGGATATTGCCCACCTGCTCGACGTCCTCAACAAGCTGGTCGATAAAGGAAACACCGTCCTGATCATTGAACACAACCTGGACGTCATTAAAGTCGCTGATCATGTTGTCGACCTGGGGCCCGAAGGCGGAAACCGGGGCGGGCAAATCATCGCGGAGGGAACGCCGGAACAGGTAGCAAAGGCAAAAGGGAGCTATACCGGAAAATTTTTAAAACTGGAATTAGGCTCGCGGGCGTAAAGGCATCGGCCTTAGCCCCTTTTCAGGTAGAGGTACTGACTGCCGCATTTGCTGCATTCGTACGCACGCAGCGGAAGGAAAAACAGGACGTATTTGGCGGCAAAGGGCCGTTTGGCCCGGTACGCATCTGTGCAGCCACAGACCGGACAAATTTTCTTTCTTCTTATCTTCATGAGGAGGTTAACTTGGCACACAAATATAGATGTCTGCCGCGGAGTATGAGTAATTGTTCCTAGGTATTTACGATAAATTAAAGCAAAGCGAAAATCACGACCCGGCAGTTGACGGTATCAGCGGCTGCGGGGTCGTGATTTTGCTGTTTATAGGGAAGTGGTCGGAGAAGCCGGGTAAACCCATCAGCTAAGGCAACAAAAATCAGAATGGGACGAAATCGAACAGAAAAAATAAGCTGCTGCCAGGAAAAAAATATCGGACAATTTGTGGGGCAGAACCAGACCGGGAATTGAATTAATTATAGTTGAAAAAATGTCTGATAAAAATTGTGACCGACTCGGAGATGTATTGTCTAAATGGTTGTAATTGGCAATTAAAGCTTGATTATTTCGTTAGAATTTTAGTAGCTAATTACAGAATGTGTCTGTTAATAAAGGGTGGAGTTAAGGCAGGAAAGCCCCAATTGCCAAGCACGATAGGCTTGGCAGAAAAAGGCTCTGGGACGCAGAAAAGCCCCTTTTTTAAGCAAGTGACAAAAATCAGGTACGCGGTTTTTGTAATTGACAGCAGTCACTTGTTTGACATATGATAAATATGGTTATTTTTGCTGAAAGTTTTTCATAACGTTGAGTAAATCAGACAGCCCCAGCCAATTTTGGCCGGGGTTTGTTTTTTTATGAGGTATTGAACCCGAAAATAATGTACGGGTCCTTATAAGCGAAACTGGATAAAACCAAGTTGGGAAGGGTACCCGGCCGGGAAAAAAGAAGGGCCAGCCGATCGTCGGCTAGCCCAAAAATGGGTATATACGTCAATGAGGCGGGTTCAGGCGGTTTGCCAGGCCCCGTTCACCAGCCGCAGGAGCCCTAGTGGGTTATTAGCTTTTAACGCTTCCGGCAGCAGTGCATCCGGGAAATTCTGGTAGCAGATCGGTCGGGCAAAGCGGCGGATGGCGTTCGTACCCACCGACGTACTCAGCACGTCGGTCGTAGCCGGGAAGGGGCCGCCATGGTTCATGGCGTGGCTCACTTCAACCCCCGTTGGGAAGCCGTTAATGATCAATCTGCCTACTTTCTGGCTCAGGACGTCGAGCAGGTCAGCATAATCCGCCAGTTCATCGGCTGTACCGTGCACAGTGGCCGTCAGGTGGCCCTCCAGGTTTCGGGCAATGGCCAGCAGCTGCTCCCGGGATTCAGCCTCGACCAGTACACTTCCTGGCCCAAAGACCTCCTCGGCCAGTTCCGGGTGGCTCAGCAAGGCCCCGGCGGGGGCCGTCAGCAGGGCAGGTGTACCCGTGGCCGGCCCGTCGACCGGCTCCGGACTGGCTACCGACACCGCCGAGAGGCTGGCCAGCCTGCCGATCCCGGCGGCGTAGGCGTCCCGCATGGCCGGGGTCAGCATGGTGGCCGGGCTGGCTTTGCGGATCGCCGCCCGGGCCTGTTCGGCGAATTCGGCGGCTTCCGGAGACTGCTGCAGCAGGGCCAAACCCGGATTGGTACAGAACTGCCCTACACCCAGCGTAATCGAATCCACATAAGCCTGGGCTAGCGCCGCCCCTTTTTCGCGCAGGACACCCGGCAGGAAAAAGACCGGATTGGTACTGCCCATCTCCGCGTACACCGGAATGGGTTCCGGCCGCCGCATGGCCGCGTCGAAAATGGCTTTTCCGCCGCGGAAGGAGCCCGTAAACCCGATGGCTTTAATGGCCGGATGCTCCACCAGGGCCATACCTACCTCAACACCCCGTCCGCCAATGAGCTGAAAAACACCCTCCGGCAGGCCGCTGGCGGCAACCGCCCGGCGAATGGCTTCGCCAACCAGTTCGGAAGTGCCGGGATGCGCCGGGTGGGCCTTGACAACCACCGGGCAGCCGGCGGCCAGGGCCGAGGCAGTATCACCGCCCGCCACCGAAAACGCCAGGGGAAAGTTACTGGCCCCGAAGATCCCAACAGGCCCCAGCGGAATCAGCATCTGGCGCAGATCCGGCCGGGGCAGCGGCTGGCGATCCGGCAGGGCGGTGTCAATGCGGGCGTCGACCCAGGAGCCTTCGCGTACGTAGTCGGCAAACAGCCGCAGCTGACCGACCGTCCGGCCCCGTTCGCCCGTCAGGCGGGGCAGGGGCAGGGCCGTTTCCAGGTTGGCGCGCTCCAGCAGGGCGTCGCCCAGGGCCATGATCTCGTCGGCAACCCGGTCGAGAAAAGCGGCTCGCTCTGCCGGGCGCAGCGTTCGGTAAGCATCGAAGGCCCCCGCCGCGCGTTCGCAGGCCTGGGCGACTTCCTGCGGGGTTGATTCGGTGTAATTTCCGGGCAATAGCTCGCCCGTCGCGGGGTTTATGGCTTGGAAGGTCATAGATGGTTGCTTTTTGGGTAGGTGGACTAGGGGATGAGAGACAATGGCGATTAGATTCAGTCGTGATGAGTTGCCTCGTCCTCTCTTGTCCAGCGTCTTATGTCTCTAGTCCAATGTCGATTCACCCCACTCACTGACTTACCGAATTAATCAATGTTCCAATTCCGTCGATGGTGATGGCTACCTCATCGCCGATTGCCAGCGTAAACTCATCCGGCGGGACTATGCCAGTGCCGGTCATGAGGTAACAGCCGTGCGGAAAGCTGCATTCCCGGAAAAGGAACGAGGCCAGTTCGTCGTGGCGGCGCTTCATCCGGTTGATGGCGATGCGGTCTTCAAAGACAATCTGGCCGTCCCGGCGAATCGTCAGCTGAATCTGGGTTTCGGGGGCCAGGGGCGTTTCGGGAACGTAGAGGCAGGGGCCGATAGCGGCGCTGCCGTCGTAGGTTTTGGCCTGGGGCAGATAAAGCGGATTTTCCCCTTCGATATCCCGGGAGCTCATGTCGTTACCGACGGTATAACCCACGATCCGGCCGCTCGACGTCATAAAGAGCGTCAGTTCAGGCTCCGGGACGTTCCACTGGGAATCCCGGCGAATGCGGACCGGCTGTCCCGGACCCACCGCCCGAATGGCCGTTGACTTGAAGAACAGCTCCGGTCGGTCGGCATCGTACACCCGGGCGTAAAAATCACCGCCGCCGGCATCCTTGGCTTCTTCCATCCGTGCCTCCCGGCTCCGCATATAGGTCACGCCTGAGGCCCAGATCTCCTGCTGTCCGATCGGCGCCAGGATTTCGGTATCTACCCAGGTCCGGTATTCGTCCGAAGCCGTCGTCGCGGGTATTTCCTGCATCAGATAGGCATACAAATCATCCTGGTTAACCAGATAATCCCAGTCATCGGAAGGGGCGCGGTGGTATTGACCCTGGTGCTCGGCAACGATGCCCTGGCGGGTACGGTAGAGTTTCATGGACAGGTTATGACGTTTTCGGAAAGAGGCAAAAACCGCCCGGATTTACCCGCACGGAACCGTTTGTTTCTTGGCTTTAGCACAGCCTTCTACCCACATCCTTTCAGCCTAAATCCCCAATGCCTATCTTTAGGCGCCAAGTCCACTACCTGACCATGCTCCAAAAAACCCGTGGCATTGCCCTGAATTACCTCCGTTACCGGGAATCCTCGATCATCGCGCGGATTTATACCGAGGAGTACGGCATGCAGAGCTACATCGTCAACGGGGTGAGGTCGTCCAAGAGCAAAACCAACCGGATTGCCATTTTTCAACCGCTCACCGTCCTGGAAATGGTGGTGTATTACAAGCCGGACCGGGATCTCCACCGGCTCTCGGAAGTAAAGCCGGTCTATCCCTTTCAGCACATTCCCTTTGAGGTCATGCGGTCGAGCATGGCGCTGTTTGTCAGCGAGATGCTCAATAAAACGCTGAAGGAGGAAGCCGGTAACCCGCCCCTGTTTCGGTTTCTGGAAGACTCGATCATTTTTCTGGAAGAGGCGCAGCAGGATTACGAGAACTTTCACCTGGTTTTTCTGCTGAAACTCGCCGCTTTTCTCGGCTTTGTGCCCTCCAGCGTGCGGGAGTTTGAGAATCAATTGCGGGAAAACAACTATCCGTTTCTGCCCGACGAAGCCGCCGAAGCTGCCCTGACGGTCTTTCTGCGCCAGCCCCTGGGTACGCCCGTGCGCCTCAGCCGCAACGTCCGCAACGAACTCCTCGACGCCATCATTGCCTTCTACCGCATCCACGTTGACAGCCTGGGGGAGGTGAAGTCGCTGACGGTGCTGAGGGAAGTTATGAGTTGATAGAGTTTATGGTTTAGTGTTTATGGTTTATAGTTGGCTCTGCCAATCAGATAACTTTCTGGCGGAGCTCTAACCTTAAACCATAAACCATAAACCTTGCTAAATTTTCCGCTTCAACTCAAAATGCTTCCCAAGGTAAACCCGCCGGACCTGTTCGTCGTTGGCGAGGTCTTCGGCTGTGCCTTGTTTGAGGATGGTGCCTTCGAAGAGCAGGTAGGCCCGGTCGGTGATGGACAGGGTTTCGTTGACGTTATGGTCGGTAATGAGGATTCCGATGTTTTTGTGCTTCAGCTTGGCGACGATGCCCTGAATGTCTTCGACCGCAATGGGGTCAACCCCGGCAAAGGGTTCATCGAGCAGGATGGACTTGGGGTCCACGGCCAGGGCCCGGGCGATTTCGGTCCGTCGCCGCTCGCCCCCCGACAGCACTTTACCCAGGTTTTTCCGCACATGCGTCAGGTGGAACTCCTCCAGCAGGGATTCCATCTTCTCCTTCTGCTCGGCTTTGGGCCGGTCGGTCATTTCCAGCACGGCCAGGATATTATCTTCTACCGACAGATCCCGGAACACCGAGGCTTCCTGGGCCAGGTAGCCGATGCCCAGCCGCGCGCGCCGGTACATGGGCAGGTCGGTAATGTCGGTCTGGTCGATGTAAACCTTACCGCTATTGGGTTTCACCAGGCCGACGGCCATGTAAAACGAGGTGGTCTTACCCGCGCCATTCGGGCCGAGCAGGCCCACAATTTCCCCCTGTTCGACCTGGTAGGAAACATTGTTGTTCACCAGGCGGGAGCCGTATTTTTTAACGAGATTTTCGGTACGTAAGAGCATGGAAGTCATCAGTCATCAGTCGTCAGTCATCAGCGGTCCGCCGCTGCGGTCGGTTTTGCCAGGAAGTCAACTAAAGGGCGAAGCCGACTGTCGACTGTTGACTGTCTGACTGACGACTAATTGACTGACGACTCTTGATATCTTTCAGATACAGTTGTAACGACGATTGTCCGTTGAACGTATTCAGTTCAACCTGGTAGCAGATGGAGAAAGGCTGGTCACGCTGCAGGAACAGGGCGTGGTGCGCCATGTTAAAGCCGATCGCCGTGAAGCTCTGGGGCGAGGAAGCATGCCGCAGGTTCAGCCGCAGGTGCTTTTCCTTCATGATGAACGGACCGCCGACCAGGTACACCTCGTCCGTGGAAAAGATCGGACTCATGTTCTGGGGCCCGAAAGGGGCCATCTGCTTCAGGATCTTGTAAAACTTCATGTCGATGGCGCTGAAGTCGAGCGGCAGATCAATCTCCACCATCGGAATGAGCTGTTCCTCCCGGATGCGCCGGGCAACGACCTCTTCAAACTTCTGCCGGAAGAGCGGAATGTTTTCAATCTTCAGCGTGAGCCCCGCCGCGAAGGTATGGCCACCAAACTGCTCCAGCAATTCGGCGCATTCTTCGATGGCTTCGTAGACGTCGAAACCCGGCACCGAACGTGCCGAACCGGAGGCCTTGTTGTGCGACTCGGTCAGGATGATCGTCGGGCGGTGGTAATGCTCGATGCAGCGGGAGGCGACAATGCCGACGACCCCTTTGTGCCAGGTCTGGTTGAAGAGGACCGTGCTTTTGGCCTTGAGCATCCATTCGTCGCCCTTGATCATCGCCAGGGCCTGTTCGGTGATGCTGGTATCGAACACTTTCCGGCTGTTGTTATGCTCGTTGACCTGCAGGGCAAAATCCGCCGCTTCCTGGGCATCTTCCGCCAGCAGGAGCTGGACCGCCGCCCGGGCGTGCTGAATGCGGCCCGCGGCGTTGATGCGGGGCGCCAGGCCGAAGACGACGTTGGTGATGTCGAGTTCATCCTTGAAGCCGGCGACGTCTATCAGCGCCTTCAGGCCCGGGCGGGGCGCGGCGTTGAGGCGTTTGAGTCCGTAATGGGCCAGCACCCGGTTTTCGCCCGTAATCGGGACGATATCGGCAGCGATGCTGACAACGACCAGATCCAGAAAGCCATAAAGGCGTTCCAGCGGAATACCGCGGAAAATGCAGTATGCCTGCAGCAGCTTGAAGCCGACGCCGCAGCCGGTGAGTTCCTTGTACGGATAGGGGCAATCGGCGCGCTTGGGGTCGAGAACGGCAACCGCGCAGGGAAGCTCCGCGCCGGGGCGGTGGTGATCGCAGATGATGAAATCGATGCCCAGTTCGGCGGCTTCAGAAACCCGGTCGCAGGACTTGATGCCGCAGTCAAGGCTGACAATCAGCGAGAAACCGTTTTCCGACGCCCATTGAATGCCCTGGGTGGAAACGCCGTAGCCTTCCTTGTAGCGGTCGGGGATGTAATGATCGAGGTGATGCGGGTAGATTGTTTTCAGAAAACCGTAGAACAGCGCGACTGAGGTAGTCCCGTCGACATCGTAATCCCCGTAAACCAGAATCTTTTCCTGGCGGATAAACGCAAGCTCGAGGCGCCGGACGGCCTTATCCATGTCCTGCATCAGGAAGGGATCGTGCAGGTGGGTAAGCTCCGGCCGGAAAAAGGTGCGGGCCTGGTCGAACGTATAGACCCCCCGCTGCACGAGCAGGGTGGCCAGAAACGGACTGACGTTCAGTTGCCGGGTGAGGTCTTCAACGGCCTGCAACTCCTCATTCGTCTCCGGCAGGGGGCGGTGAATCCAGCGCTTCTCGGTCATACGTGCAAAATAAAAGATTTATCCGGAAAAGAGCGTGCCCTCAGGCGGAAACTGGTTACCGGACCAGGATCCGCACGACGCGCCGGTGCACACCCCGCCGGATTTCGAGCAGGTACACGCCCGGTGCCAGCGGCTGCTCTGGTAACCAGTCCGCTTCGGTGGGTGAATGAACCACCAGTCGCCCGGGCACGTCCTGCCCCGTCAGCGTCAGCAGCCGGAAGGCCTCGTCCGCCTCCGAATCGTAGCGGATGCGAATGGTCCTGCCGTCGGAGGGATTGAGCACGACCGTCCGGGAAGGCCGCCGGACCACCGCCACCAGGGGCGAATGCTCCGATCGGCCGTCGAAGTCGACCTGCCGGAGGCGGTAATAGTTGACGCCCTCTACGGGCTCCGGATCGGTGAAGAAATAAGTGCGGCGCTGCTCACTGGTCCCGGCGGCCAGCACCGAGCCGATCCGGGTAAACACTTCCAGGTCCGTGCTGCGCTCCACCTCGAAGCGTTCGGACTGCCGTTCCCAGACCGTTTCCCAGCGGAGGAGCACCTCCTCGCCCCGGGCCTGGCCGGTGAACGAGAGCAGTTCGACAGGAAGCGGCGCCTGCCAGGACAACTGACCGATGGTGATGCTTTGCTGACCCGGATTTGCCGGGGAGTTAGGGCCTGCCCCGTAGGTGATGACCAGGCGGCTGACGTAGTCGGAGAAGACCACCTGGGAGGGCGCGCTGCCGGGGTCGTTGGCGGTTCCGGTCAGGGTGTTACCCGTCGCGGTGACAAAAGCACTCGGGGCCAGCACGGGCGTAACGGGCCGGCCGCGGTCGTCGGCCGTGATGGTAACCCTGTCCTGGGAAGTAACCGTGCTGCCGCTGGTGTTGCGGTCGATCTGAAAAACGTTGAAGCGCAGGCCCGAAACGCCCTGGCTAAAAGTAATCGTCAGGGTCACGGACTGGCTGTTATCGGCAAAATTGACCTGAAGCTGCAGACCGTTGGTGACGGGCCGCGGCATGGTTTTGACCGTGCTGGTAGTGGGAGTAAATCGGTCCGTATTCCCCGAAAAGGAGAGGTCAACGTCGACGGCCGGATCACCGATGCCGGCGTAGCGGTGCGCCATGGCGCCGGTGGGATAGCCCGCAAACGTAAGGTCCTGGGCGCCGGACGGCAACGCCAGGCTGATCAGCAGGAAAAAAATCCGGAAGTTCATGCGAAAAGGCAGGATGGGTCCTGCTGCTTGGACGCATGAACTTCCGGAAGGGAACGGTCAAACCCGGATTCAGGTAAACTGCTTGGCTTCCTGCCAGTATACTTCCATTTCGGCCAGCGTCATGTCCCGGAGTTGGCGGCCCTGCTGCCGAGCCTGGTCTTCGAGGTACTGAAACCGTTTGATGAATTTTTTATTGGTCCGCTCCAGCGCCGTTTCGGGGTTGATGTCGATAAACCGCGCGTAGTTCACCAGCGAAAAAAGCACATCGCCGAATTCTTTCTCGGCCTTTTCCGTATCGATGGGCTCCCCGGTTTCGGCGTTGAATTCGTGCTTGAACTCCTGCATTTCTTCCTCCACCTTTTCCCAGACCTGCTGTTTTTCCTCCCAGTCAAACCCCGCACCCCGGGCTTTTTCCTGAATGCGGATGGCTTTGACCAGGGCAGGCAGGGAGCCCGGTACGCCGGAAAGCACGGAGCGGGCGCCTTCCTTGAGCTTCAGCTGTTCCCAATTCTGTTTAACCTGTTCTTCGGTATCCGCCCGGGTATCGCCGTAAATGTGCGGGTGGCGGGAAATGAGCTTTTCGCAGATGCCGTTCAGGACGTCGGCTACGTCGAAGGCCCCGCTTTCGGAGGCAATGCGGGCGTAAAAGACCAGATGAAGCATCAGATCACCCAGTTCCTTCCGGATTTCGGGCAGGTCGTTTTCCAGAATGGCGTCGGAAAGCTCGTAGGTTTCTTCGATGGTGAGGTGGCGGAGGCTGTCGAGGGTTTGCTTTCGGTCCCACGGACATTGTTCCCGCAGTTCATCCATGATGGTCAACAGGCGGTTAAAGGCCATTAATTGGTCCTGTCGACGGGGTGATAAGTCGGAAAAAGTCATGAATAACGCGAATGGATGAATAAAGGTACCAATTAAACCCCAAAGCGGAACCCTTCGTGCCGGCGGCCAACAAAAAGTAACAAAGCCCGGGATGATTCGGTCCGTTTTAAGTTGTCTCTACGTAACGATTGGTGTGAATGGCAACTTCTTCCGCTCGGCCCAGCAACCGCTTATTGCTGGGTACGATTTTTTTTACGGTATTCCTCGACCTGGTTGGCGTCGGTATTGCCAATCCCATCATTGCCCCGCTGCTCCTGCGGGCGGAGTCAAATTTTTTACCGGCCAGCTTTCCCGAAGACCAGCGTACCCTGCTGCTGGGCGTCCTGATCGCCGTTTTCTCGATCGCGGGCTTTTTCAGCGGACCACTGCTGGGAGCCCTCTCGGATCGCTACGGCCGCAAACGCCTGCTGATCTTTTCGCTGATCCTGACGCTGGTGGGTTACCTGGTCTTTGCGCTGGGAATCCACCAGAAAAGCATTCCGACCCTGTTTGTCAGCCGACTGATCTACGGCATCGGGGGCGGAAATCTTTCGGTGATTCAGTCGGCGATTTCGGACGTCAGCGACGAGCAGTCCCGCACCAAGAACTTCGGCCTCATCGGGGTCGCCTTCGGGCTTGGGTTTATCATCGGACCTGCCCTGGGCGGAGAGCTGGCCAATCCAAACGTGGTGTCCTGGTTTAATTTCACCACGCCTTTTCTGGCCGCTGCCCTGCTGTCGGCCATCAACCTGATCCTGGTGCTGTTCTTTTTCCGGGAAACCCTGCGCGAGCCTATTCACCGGCCGGTAACGGTTCTTACCGGCTTCCAGAACCTGAATGAGGCTTTCGGAAATCCGCGGCTGCGGGTCTTGTTCCTGGGCGTATTCTTCTACGCGCTGGGCTTCAATTTTTATACCCAGTTTTTTCAAGTGTTGCTGATCAAGCAGTTTGATTATAACCAGACCCAGATCGGACGGTATTTCGCTTACGTCGGCCTGTGGATCGCCCTCATGCAGGGAACGGTGGTGCGCCGGGTGGCCAACCGCTATAAACCCCATCAGATTCTGCAATACAGCGTTCTGGGCTTGTCGCTGGCGCTGCTGCTGTTTCTGCTCCCGACCCAGAGCTGGCAACTGTTTCTCATCGTTCCCTTCATGGCGCTCTGCCAGGGCTTGACCTCACCCAACTCCACCACCCTGGTTTCCCAGAGTGCATCCAGCCAGGAGCAGGGCAAAATTCTCGGCATCAATCAATCCGTTCTGTCGGCGGCCTTTGCCTTACCGCCCATTATCGCAGCCTATATCGATACCATCAATATCTACGCGCCCATCGTGGTCGCCGGCGTGGTGGTCTTTGTCGGCTGGGTGTTCTTCCGGCAGTTTATCCGGCGCTGGCAGCCGGCTGTCTGAGAAGGGCGCCATAGGGCCTTAGTCCACAGGGGAATGCCGTTCAGTAAAATGTGCAAAACAGTTTATATTAATAGATGTTAATTTGTAGTTAACTATTGGAAAACCGCCATTTGTTGTAACCAGTTACGTCCATGCGTTGGCCGAAGTGCCTGCTGACCTTTTGCTGCTGCCTGGGATTATCCCTGCCAGGCTGGTCCCAGGTTTTGTCCCTTCACCTGCCGGTGCCCCGGATCGTCTTTCAGCGTGACCGGTTTAATCAGGCGTTGGTGCCGGTGAGCGGGACCTGCCCGGCCGGTATCGACCGCGTTGAAGCCCGGCTGCTGGCCCGGGTTGCCGGGCAAGGCACCTCGACCGGCTGGTTGCTGATCCAGGAGCGACCGCCGGGTGGCGTTTTCGCCGGGACGCTGCCGGCCCGGGGAGGCTGGTACAACCTGGAAGTAAGGGCCATGAGCGGAGGGCAGCCCGTGTTCCAGGCTACGGTCGAGCGGGTGGGTGTCGGCGAAGTTTTTATTGCCGCGGGTCAGTCCAACGCCCTGGGCGTGAGTTCGGATGCCGGGGCCGTCGACGACCGCGTTTCCCGCATTAATTACCGCGACCAGGACTACGAAGGGGCCGAAAGCCGGTTTCCCTTCGCCTTTGAGCGGGCCACGCCGGGCGGTTTCCTGGGTCCTTACGGCTTTCTGCACGTTTGGCCCCTGCTGGCCGATAAGCTGGTCCAGCGGCTGAACGTCCCGGTTCTGATCCTCGGCGGCGCCATGGGCGGTACCGATAGCCACATGTGGGCCCGAACGGCCGGGGGGAACGGTAATTTCACCAGCCCGCCTTTTCCTTCGGAATTGTTCGGGCGGCTGTTTCCCTACCGGGCGCTGGGGAGTACACTGCTGCACTACGCCAGCCGAACGGGCGTGCGCGCCATCCTCTGGCACCAGGGCGAATCTGACAACAACAAAACGTCGACCCAGCAATACACCGATAACCTGAAGCGCGTCATTCAGCGGTCGCGGGCGCAGCTGGGGCACGGAGCGCTGGCCTGGGTCGTATCCCGGGCTTCCTACATCGAGGGGCGCACCGACGCCCGCATCATCACCGCCCAGAACCGGGTTATCCAGGAAGTAGCGGGCCTGTATCCCGGCCCGGAAACGGATGCTTACCAGGGAAGCTACTACCGGCCCGATGGCCTGCATTTCAACGGTTCGGGCCTTGGACCGCTGGCCGACTGGTGGGATCAGGCCCTCACGCCGGCATTCTTTGCTTCTTCCATTCCCTACGTACCCGCCCGGGTGCCCTGGCTGACGACCGGGTATGTCGTGCCGAATGAAGTTGCGGGCGGAGCGGTCGTGGAGGTGCCTTACCTGGCAACCCTGCCGGCGCAGGCGGGGACCAGCTTCCGGGCGCAGCTCCTGAACGCCACCGGAGCGGTGGTGCATGAGTCGGCGCCGGGAACCGGGAATCCACTTCGGGTGACGCTCCCGGACTGGCCGCAGGGAACCTACCGCCTTCAGCTCCGGGCCTCCCAGCCCAACCTGGACGGGCTGCCGGGGGAGCCGCTGACGATTCAGGGAACCGGGCAGGAACCCGGGCGTCCGGCACCCGCTTACGGGCGTCCGGTAGGTGCGGTGGAAATGGTCGGCTGCCGCGTGAGCGGCTGGGCTGCCGATGCCGACGGGCCGAACGAAACGCTGCAACTGGAGTTTTACCTGGATGGCCAGCGCGCAGGTACCGCCCGGGCGGATTTGCCCCGGATCGATATCGGGAGCTGGCTGGGCGGTGAAGGCCGGCACGGATTTGTCTGGCAGGTACCCCAGGCCTGGCGGCAGGCGGGAAGCCGAACGCTGTCCGTTCGTCCGGTTGGTTCAACGTACGTACTGCCTGCCCGGACGGCCCAGTTAGTTTGTCCGCCAATCGAAGGGGCTATGGCCGAGCGGTGACACAATTTTCCCAATGCAGACCAGTGACGTAGTCGAGCAAATGACGTCAGAACACAGTTCTGTCCATGCCCACCCATCGGCAGAAGGCAAGGCAGCGCAAGACGTTGTGAGACCCATGAACTTCCTGTGTCAGCTATTCCGGGGGAACGACCAGCTGCGGTTTCCTCTACGGGATCCCGCGGAAGGGAAGTATTTTGAGCATGGGCTAATCCCCGACGAACACCGTGCGCTGACCGAACTGCTGCTCCAGCTCCTTCGCCAGTACTACCAGACCTTTGTCGCCAGTAATTCCGGCATCCAGGCGCTGATCGCCGAACGGGCCGCCGACATTCCCCGGTATCCGGCACGGATCTCGGTCGAGTACATGCTTTTTGCCTGGTCGGCCATGCAGGTTTGCTTTCGTAGCTACCGCATTCCCAGGGGTGTTCAGCAGATGGTTTTCAGCGCGCTGCAGGAAGGGACGGAATCCCTGCTGGGCCGGGATCTGGATGAGCTGCCTTATCCGGACTTTGAGCGCCTGGCCGCCGCCCGCCGAGCGCAGCTGACCGCCGTCCTGAACCAGCGCTCGCACGTAAGCGACGGCATCCGGACTTACGCCGCCTTTATCTTCACCAGCCCACTCACGGAGCCGCCTACGGACCTGGAACCACCTGCCCGGGGCCTGAACCGCCGACAACTGGACCGGGCGCGCGGGACCGATGTGCTCATGGGTACGCTGGAACACCTGCCCAAAGACCTGTATGAGGCACTGGCCCGCACCTCAGACGATTTTGTTCCGCCCGAGCCTACCTTCAACCGGACATTTGGAAACTAAAAAAGGCCCCGATCGGGGCCTTTCTCATTCAGTACGTTTGCGCTTAAGCTCGTCTGGGACGCTTGTTCCAGGAGCGGCGGTTCGAGGACGAAGCCGCTGCGCCGCCTTCCTGCCGGCGAGGAGCCGACTGGGAGCGGGCCGGGGCCGAACGAACCGGCTCGGAGCGGAGCGCTGAGCCTTCCGCCAGCGGATACGGATGATCCGATACGACGGGGATCGGCTTGGCGATCAGTTTATGGATATCCCGCAGGAATTCCTTTTCCTCCGCGTCGCAGAACGACAGCGCCTTGCCGCTGGCTCCGGCGCGGCCGGTACGGCCAATGCGGTGGACGTAAGTTTCCGGAATATTGGGCAGTTCGTAGTTGATCACGTGCGAGAGTTCCTCGACGTCGATGCCCCGGGCTGCAATATCGGTCGCCACCAGCACGCGGGTCTGGCGGGTCTTGAAGTTGTTCAGGGCGCGCTGCCGGGCGTTCTGCGACTTGTTGCCGTGGATGGCCTCGGCACCGATACCGGCTTTCACGAGGTCTTTCACCACCTTGTCGGCACCGTGCTTGGTGCGGGTAAAGACCAGGGCTGTTTCAATGCTCGGATCCGCCAGCAGGTGGATCAGCAGGTGCTTTTTATCCGCCTTATCGACGAAATACAGCGACTGCCGGACGGTATCCGCCGTCGACGAAACCGGCGTTACCTCGACCTTGGCCGGGCTGCGCAGGATGGTATCGGCCAGGCGGGCCACGTCGGGAGGCATCGTCGCCGAGAAAAACAGCGACTGCCGCTTGGCGGGCAGAACCGCGATTACCTTCTTGACGTCGTGGATAAAGCCCATATCCAGCATGCGATCGGCTTCGTCGAGGACGAAGAGCGTCAGCTGGCGCAGGTGGACGTAGCCCTGGCCCATCAGGTCGAGCAGACGGCCCGGCGTGGCGATCAGGACGTCGAGCCCGGATTTCAGGGCCTGCACCTGGCTATGCTGGTTTACGCCGCCGAAGATCACCGCGTGTTTAAGACCCGTATGCCGGCCGTAGGCCGTAAAGCTTTCACCAATCTGGATGGCCAGTTCCCGCGTAGGCGTCAGGATGAGGCAGCGAATGGGGCGTGCTCCCCGGAGGGGGCCTTCTTCGTGCAGCAGTTGCAGAATGGGAATGGCGAAGGCGGCAGTTTTGCCGGTACCCGTCTGGGCGCAGCCCAGCAGGTCTTTGCGTTGCAGAACGAGTGGGATGGATTGTTCCTGAATGGGCGTCGGGCGGGTGTAGCCTTCGGTTTGGAGCGCCTTCAGGATGGGCTCGATGAGCCCGAGTGATTCAAATGTCATTCAGTTTCGTGTTCGGGAAGCCGGTATGATTGCGGACTTCTGGGTAGAGGAGTCACCCCATGCGGGTAACTCCGGAAGCTGCCCGCTTTCCGGCGGGCAGTAGGTAATGCGCCGGAAAGGCGATTAAACCCCTTCGGCTTCGACCACCTTAACCTCGGGTACCAGGCGCGACAGCAGGTTTTCAATACCGGCTTTCAGCGTCAGGGTGGAGGAAGGGCAGCCACTGCAGGAGCCCTGGAGCAGCACTTTCACCAGCCCGCTGCCTTCGTCGAAGGAATGGAAGCTGATGGCGCCGCCGTCGGATTCAACGGCCGGGCGGACGTACTGGTCCAGTACGGTTTTTATTTTCTGGACGGTCGGCGAGTCCGTTTCCACCAGCGTCGTGTTGGCGTCCATGGTTCGCTGGGTAAAAACCGGCTTTTGTTCCTCGAAGTACTGTTTCAGGAACGGCTTGATTTCAAAAATGACTTCGCCCCAGTCGGTATCTTCGTCTTTGGTGATGGTCACAAAATTACTGGCCATGAAGACGCGCCGGACGTACTCAAAGCCGAACAGCGCCACAGCCAGCGGAGACGCTTTCCGTTCCTCCAGACCGTCGCCGGCGCTGGTGTAGTCAAACGAAAGGCCATCCGGAACCAGCTCGAAATTCAGGACGAACTTCATCGAGTTAGGGTTCGGACTCATTTCGGTATATAACTGAACCGGAGGGCGTAAGGCAGCATTCATATGGTTGGCGATTACAAGGTACTGTTTCTCCGCAGAAGAACAGCGGTTTTTCGGGATTAGTTTACCGGCAAAAAAAAACCTGTCGGCAGTTAGACCGACAGGTTTGTCTCAGACAGGATGTCTTTGGGTTATTCCGCCGCTACGGCTTCCACCGCCGGAGCCGTAACCACGCTCACGAACGAGCGGCCGTCACGACCTTTCCGGAACTGTACCGTACCGTCGACCAGGGCGAAGAGCGTGTGGTCTTTGCCGATGCCGACGTTTTTGTCCGGGTGATGTTTCGTACCCCGCTGGCGAACGATGATGTTCCCGGCGATGGCTTGCTGGCCGCCAAAGAGCTTAACACCCAGGCGCTTGCTTATTGAATCGCGGCCGTTTTTGGAGCTACCTACCCCTTTTTTGTGTGCCATTGTTGGAAAGAGTTATCAGTCGGTCAGTCGCCACTCGTCAGTCGGTAAACCAGACTGATGCCTGAGGACTGATGACTGGAGACTATAATTAAATCGTAATGTCTTCGATCAGAACTTTGGTCAACTGCTGGCGGTGACCGTTTTTCTTCCGGTAGCCTTTGCGGCGCTTCTTGTGGAAGATGATGACTTTCTCACCCTTCACATGTTCCAGAATTTTACCAGATACTGTGGCGCCAGCGACGGTCGGGGCACCTACCGAAATCGTACCGTCATTATCGACAAGAAGAACCTTGTCGAACACAAGTGCAGCGTCCGCGTCGCCTACCAACCGATGGGTGTAGACGTGTCGGCCCTTTTCCACTTTAAATTGCTGCCCTGCGATCTCAACGATTGCGTACATGATTGATACAGAAAATGTTTCTTTTGGAAATGAGGTGCAAATATAGGACATTTAAAGACATAGAAAAATACACCCACCCAATTAATCGCTGGGGCCGAAATACCATCTAACTGACAAATCCGCAGATATTTGTCCGATTGGCCATTTTTGCCGGATTTTACTTCGCTACTTACTGCACATGAACACAAAACGTTTTAGGAGTATACACCTGGTAGTCCTGCTGGTCATGCTGGTTTCTGCCGCTGGTGCCCAGCGGGTAGGCCCGGCGGCTGGCTACTCGATCGGGGAACCGGTGGCCGACTTTCGGCTTCGGAACGTCGATGGCCGGACGATCAGTCTGGCAGACTACCGCAGCGCCAGGGGTCTTATTATCGTCTTTACGTCCAACCACTGTCCCTTTGCCCGGGCCTACGAAGACCGGGTGATAGCCCTCGACCAGCGGTTTTCCGCCCAGGGTTTTCCCGTGATCGCTATCCAGTCCAACGACCCGGGCGCCTACGAGGAGGATTCCTTCGAGAACATGAAAGCGCGCTCGGCCGAGAAAGGGTATTCGTTTCCTTACCTGATGGACGATTCGCAGGATGTGGCGCGGGCCTTCGGGGCCAGCCGAAATCCCCAGGTTTACGTGCTTCGCCGGAGCGGTGACCGCTTTACAGTGGAGTATATGGGTACCATCGACGATAGCCCCCAGGATCAGGCCGGGGTGAAACGCCGCTTCGTGGAAGAAGCCGTGGCCAGCCTGCTCTCCGCCCGCCCGGTTGTCACGCCCACAACCAAGCCCATCGGTTGTGCCATCAAATGGGCGATGAAGAATTGAGGTTGTAGTAGCCAAGTTGCAGAGAGGCAGAGCTGCCCCTTGGCTACTTGGCCGCTTTGCAGCATTACCTCTTCCTAAGCCTCTGATCAGTTCGGTACACCATTTGCCATACCCTGTGTGCAATCAACAATTCCACACAGGTATGAAAAAGGTACACATCCTGATCAAAAATCTTCGTTCACTGGCAGGTACAGCATTAGTGCTGAGCACGCTGGTACTGGCAACGGCCTGCAATAACAATAAGAACGACGCCCGTACGGACGACGCTCTGGAGCAAACCGGTGACGCTATCGAGGCTGATGCTAAAGATGCAACCAACGAAGCAGGGCAGGAAGCCCGGGAAGCCGGTGATGCCATTGAGCGGGGCGCTGAAAACACAGCGGCTGATTTTGAGCGGGAACGCAAGGAAGCCGTTTCCGAAATCAACGAGCGGACGCGCAAACTGGACACCCGTATAGAGGAATTACAGGCTAAAATCAAGCAGGAAGGCCGGGAAGCAAAGGCCGAAACGCGGGATGAACTGGCTGAACGGGAAAAGGAACGGAAGGAACTGGGCGACGACCTGGACCGCGCCAAGAACGCCACTGCCGCCGCCTGGCGTGACATCAAAACCGGTTTCAAGCGGGCCGGTAAAAATATTGGCAACGCCTTCGATAAAGCCGAAGACAAAGTTGACGGCAATTAAGGACTAAGTAAGTTGGAATGAGGGGAGAGGACGCCCGGGCACGCTGGTTGTGCCCGGGTTGTTTTGTGGAAAATTTTCCCCGGCTTACGTCCTTTCCACCACACAGTGTCCTTTTATCATGTCGGGCTAAACAGCAGGCTGCGAAAAGCTTAGCCAACGGCTACAGGGCCCGGAGCACCAGGGTTTCTCCCTTTTTCAGGGTCCGTTCCAGGACGGGACTCTGGTCGGTTTGACCATTCACCTGGTAAGGGCCACCCAGGCCGTGAACGAGTCGTAGCGATCCGCCGGCCAGGCTTTTCACCCGTACCTCCCGCACCTTTCCCTCTTCCACTGTCGCCCCGATCTGAAAGGCGCCTTCCGTCCGGATGTTGTCGAAGGAAACCGTCCGCCAGGTGCGCGACAGATTAGGCAGCACGTAAATGCCGTCTTCCCGGCTTTGTACCAGCAGTTCCAGGGCGGCATTCAGCGCGCCGAAGCCTCCGTCAAGCTGCATGATTTCGCGGTTCAGTTTTTCCCGGTTCCAGTCGGGCGCTCCCATGATGGTGGTACCGTTATTATTGGCGTTGTGGAGGGTGCCGCGGCCTTCGTTGGTGTAATTGTCTTTCCAGTAATGCAGCCAGTTGACGGCCGCTTCCGTCTGGCCGGTCCGCGCCAGCAAAATCGACGCCCAGGGTACGCACCAGCCTGACCAGCCGCCGGCCCCGCGGTAGCGCCAGGTCACCAGGCTGTTTTGCACAATTTGCCGCTGCTTGGAATCCTGCAGGTCGATGGTCGCGAAGGGATAGATGCCACCCAGGTGAGAATGGTGGCGGTGGCTTTCAATCAGGTCCATGCCTTCCCAGAGCGCGATACGCTCGTTGCTGCCGGTCCATTCCTGAATATACAGCCCTTGGAAGGTCGTGTAGGGCGGAAGCCGCTGGTCGACATCGGCCCAGCGGGGGTCAATAGGCTTACCGAGTGCCCGGGCCGCCTGGGGCAGAATCCGGCAGACCCGGTGCAGGGCCGCGAGCTGAAAGGAAGCATCCCGCCCCCAGGCGTCGAAGCGCGACCCGCGGTATTCGGGGCTGACGGAGACCGGCAGGCTCCAGCGTTTGCCGCCCTGCCCGTTATCGACCTCCTCGAGCATGGCGTAATAGCCTTCAAAAGCACCCACCAGCAGCGGCCAGGCGACTTCACTCAGGATCCCCGGCGCATCGGGCTGGTCGAGGCCGTAGCGGTAATGCTGCCAGGCCATCTGGGCCATCCAGGCGGTGCAGGCGTGGTCGATGGTGCCGGTCCAGAACGTTCCGACCACCCGGCAGCGGTCGTCTACGGCATGGGGCAGCATCAGCGCTCCCTTCCGCCCGAAGAAGGCTTCGCCATTCTGCTGCAGCTGCGGCATCCAGCTTTTGATCAGCGTCCAGAGCGGCCCGAAATGCGAGAGCCGGTTGGTGGCCAGCGCCGGCCAGTAGATCATCTGGATGTTGATGTTGAAATGGTAGTCGTTGCTCCAGGGAACGACCTGGTAGTCTTCCATAAACGGCCCCTGCAGGGCGCAGGCAAGTCCCTGGGGCGGGGTCGAACAGGCCTGTTTGTATAGACCATAGTCAATGATTTCCTGCAAGGCCGGGTCGGGCACCGAAATCCGCGGCACAGCGTCCCAGTAAGCGGCCCAGTAGGCGTTGCGGGCTTTTCGCAGGGCCACGAGGGCCGGACTGCTGTCCGTGGTGCCCAGCTCCGAGAGCAGTCTGACCGTGGCGGCTTTGGAATCCGCACCCAGCGCGGTCGCCAGGAAGACCGAGTTGCCGATGGTCCGGTGGGCCATCGACAGGGGAACATCCTGGGGCAGGGGCTGGGTTACGCCCGTTACGGACTGTTCCTGCCAGGCCTGGGGAGCCGGAATGTTTACCTGCATGAGCTGGGTTTTGATCTGCTCCCAGGCCGGAACGAGCCGGACCGACTTGACTAGGTTCGGCGGGAAGGTGCATTCAGCCAGTTCCTGGTCGTGCGCCTGGGTAATCTGAATGAAGGGCTTACCGGAGGGCTGAGGACCCCGGTTTGTTTTCAGGTAGATTAGGATTTGGCCCGTTATCGGTAGTAGCTTGGCCTCATCCAGGCTCACCGACTCGGCGAGGGTAATTTCCAGCCGCCCGCCGCCCAGTTGCTGCGGATGACCGAAGCCCTGGTCGCCGGTTTTGGGTACGTCGAAGGCCTGGCGGATGCCCGCTTCGTCCCCCGCCTGCAGCATGCGCTTAACGTCGGCAAAGGTAGTCCGGGCGGAAAACTCGTTCCCTCCCCGGTGGTCCCAGAAGCCGGCCCGCCCGACGGTAATGTTGAGCTGGCGATCCTTTCCCCAGACCATCAGGCCCTGGGTACCGTTGCCCAGCAAAATGCCCGTATGCGGGCGGGTGATCGGAAAATTCCAGGTCAGGGAACGGACGGGAGGCGCGGCCAGCACCCGGAAGGCGGTCAGCAGGCCCAGGCAAAGGAGTAACAGACGGTGACGCATCGGAAAAACGGTAGTACGCTCAGATAAGACGGTTCCGGTAAACAACTACTGCGATTGGTGGTCTTCTAGGAAGTTTCTATACCGAGTTCTGCAAGCATGGTTACGTTTACCCTACTGCGTTATCCTCCCGGCCGCCGCTACCGGGCCTTTGCCGACATGGGCCGCTGGCTGATGCGGCCGTTCCGGGCGGAAGGCCTGCGTTTTCAGAAGTTGATGGGTAGCGGTCAGGAGTTCGGGCTCTGGCCCGACTGGGGGACTTATGTATTTTTGAGCGTCTGGGAGTCGGAAGCCCAGGCCCGCCGTTTTTTTGACTCCGCCGACTGGCAGCGGTACGTTACGGGCACTTCGGAAACGGGTACGCTCTGGTTACAGCCCTTCCGCTCGCACGGCAGTTGGGACGGGATCAATCCGTTTGCGGCCGATAGGTCGGTGACGGCCGAGCCTGGTGCGCCGGTGGCCGTCCTGACGCGGGCCACGATCCGGTCGGGAGCGCTCTGGGATTTCTGGCGGCATGTTCCCCAGACCCGTAAAAAACTACTCGCCTACGCCGACCGATTGTTGTTTTCGATTGGCGTAGGCGAGAAACCGATTGTGCAGCAATGTACCGTCAGCGTCTGGCGCGATGCCAGAGACATCGAGCAGTTCGCTTACCGGGCGAGCGGTCACCGGGAAGTAGTCCAGCGAACGCGCCAGCGGCGTTGGTACAGCGAAGAGTTATTCGCCCGTTTTAACGTAGTGGGAACGGACGGTGTGTTTTCAGCCTGGGAGGCCCGGCTCGAAGTCCGGGCTACGGAAACCCATTCCGGGTAGCGTACTACCGAACCGGGTTTACTGCTGCCCCTGCCACAGCCGAAGCCAGGGCATACCGCTGCGAATGTACTTGTCGAGGGGCTTCTGCGAGAGCAGATTAAACTGTTCTTCAGTTGAATCCGATTTACGGCGGGTTTTACGGGCACTCGGACGTTCCTTGTACAGTTCATCTCCCATCCAGCACGTCAAAATAAAATAGCGATCGTAATTCATACGGTTGTTGGTGGTGCGTTAAGTCAGTTACGTAACCTCGTCAAAATTAATAGGCCTCAAGGAGAGTGCCAAAGTCGTTAAAAAGGTTTAATCGCCCTTTAACTCCCTTTTAATAAGATTGATAAGTTAAGATGGCGAAGCGTCGGTCCAGGCTGGAAATAACTTGCCCATAAGCTATTAGGATTGGCTGTACAGATTATACTTTGACTGGTGGAAACTACCTAATGGACACATACCCGCTGGGTTGGTAACCGATAATTAATTAACGGCTTCCAGGACGTAGACAAAACGGCCTTATTTTGGAGCCATCCGGATGGCGCCGTCGAGGCGGATCACCTCTCCGTTCAGCATCGGATTGCTGACAATGGCCTGGGCGAGCTGGGCGTATTCCGTAGGACGCCCGAGCCGCGATGGGAACGGCACCTGCTGCCCCAGCGAAAGCCGGGCTTCTTCGGGCAGCCCCGCCAGCAGCGGCGTTTCGAACAGCCCCGGCGCGATGGTCATTACCCGAATGCCCGATTTGGCCAGGTCCCGGGCGATGGGCAGGGTCATCCCGACAATTCCCCCTTTTGAAGCTGAATACGCCGCCTGGCCAATCTGGCCGTCGTAGGCGGCAACCGAGGCCGTATTGATGATGACGCCGCGTTCGCCTTCTTCGTTGCCCGGATTCTGTTCCATGGCGAAGGCCGCCAGCCGGATGACGTTAAAGGTGCCGATCAGGTTGATCTGAATGGTTTTCTGGAAGGCCGCCAGCGCGTGCGGGCCATAGGTTCCTCCGACTTTGCCGAGCGTTTTGCGGGCTTCGGCAATGCCCGCGCAGTTGACGTTGATGTGCAGGCCGCCAAAGGAGCTGACGGCCAGATCGACGGCGGCCTGGACGTCGGTTTCGCTCGTGACGTCGGTGCGGATGAACCGTGCCCGTTCGCCCAGTTCAGCGGCCAGGGCCGATCCGCGTTCTTCGTTCAGGTCGGCGATGACAAGCCTGGCACCCTGGGCGTGAAACAGCCGAACGGTGGCTTCACCGAGACCGGATGCGCCCCCCGTAACCAGGGCGGTGGAAGTAGTTAGTTGCATAAAGGGTAAACGTAAAAGAAGCGGCGAATGAGCCGTTTAGAAGCCGTTTTCCGGCCAGCGGCACGGGAGCCGGGGAATCTTCCGGTCGCGGAACGGCGCCGGCCCGGCTCAGGGCGAGCCGGTAAAATAAGGAAAACCGGTTAGCATTGCTGCAGGCCCGGCCCAAAGTTGAGTTTAGAACCGGATCAGCGCGTTCCGGGCGGCGGAATCGTAGGCCGCGTACACCAGTTCGATGGTCTTCAGGTTGTCGGCGCCCGTTGTTTCCGCCGGAGCGTTGCCCTGCAGATCCTGCAGCAGATTCTGGTTGCAATCGACAATGGAGGAATGCACCAACAAATAAGCCGGATCGGCCCAGGAGTAGGAGGGTGGCGGCGCCATCTGCTTCCGGGAGCCCTGGCGAGTAGTGATCGTAAGCTGGTGATCATGGCTGAGCACGACCGAGCCGTGTTCCCCTTCTACCCGGATCAGCGTCTGGGGAAAGGCCTCACGTTCCAGAATCGAAGCGTACGACATTTCCGCGTAGCAGCTCAGGCCACCCTGCATCTGCATCAGGACGTTGGCGACATCTTCTCCCCGGATGCGCGGATTGACCCGGGCCGTCTGGCAGTAAAGCGTTTCGGCCTCGCCAAAAAGGAACCGGCAGACGTCCAGGATGTGCGAGCCGATATCGGTGAGAATAAACTGTTCCAGTTCGGCCAGGAAGGGCTGGTTATCGAATACCGGAAAGCCCGAGCAGAACGACACCTGCGCCTTAAAGGGCCGGCCGATCTCGCCCGCCACCAGAATGGCCTTCAGGGCCCGGATGGGCGTCTGCCAGCGGAAATTTTCGTGGATGTAAAAGCGGACGCCCGCCTGTTGGCAGGTTTTCACCATCCGGCGCGCTGCCTCCAGGTTAGGGCCCATGGGCTTCTGGCAGATGACATCCAGGCCCCGCTCGGCCGCCTTCTGCACGAAGAGCGGATGGGTGTCTACGTCGGTAATGATGTCGACAAAATCCAGTTCGCCGGCGTGGCGATCGAGCAACTGATCGATGTCGTCGTACACGTTCGGAATGCCGAATTGCCGGGCGAGCCCCTCGGCCCGGGAGCGGGTCCGGTTATAGCAGGCTATCGGTACCGCACCGCTTAACTCCTTCCAGGCTGCAACCTGGAACGTAGACCAGAAACCCGTCCCGATGACGGCGAACGTTAAATTTTTCATCCTAATCCTGATATCGGGCTAAATCTACTAGTTTTGTACGACACTACTGTACTGTACTCTATTGATTTCCGGAAAAAGCCGGTTTGCGCATGATTCACATTAACGCCGATACCAGCCAACCGAAATACCGCCAGATTATCGAGGCGGTCATCGGGGCCATCGAGCGCGGGCAGTTTGAATACGGGCAGCAGCTGCCGTCGATCGCCGAACTGGCCGATTCCCAGCGCATCGCCCGGGTAACCGTTACCAAAGCGTACGAAGAGCTCCGGCGTCGGGGAATCATCCTGGCGCAGCACGGCAAAGGCTATTACGTGGCCTCGACGGCCGTACGGAGGCCGCTGAACCTGTTTGTGCTCTTTGATACGCTCAATGCCTACAAGGAAACGCTTTTCCACGCCCTGAAGGAGGCCCTGCCGGCCAACAGCCGCGTCAGCCTCTTTTTCCACCATTACAACCGGGAGTTATTCGACAACCTGATCCGTGAAAGCCTGGGCATGTACAACTATTACGTCGTCATGCCGCATTTCGACGATGACGTATCCGATACCGTTGGCATGATTCCGCAGGATAAGCTGGTCGTACTCGACGGTACCGTGCCAGGTCTGGAGGGCGAGTATGCCATGGTGTATCAGTCGTTCGAGGCCGATATTTACCAGGGACTGCTGGCCGCCCAGGACCGGCTGAAGCGCTACTCGGCCCTGACGCTGGTCCTGTCCAGCGACCTGTTTCAGTATGTTCCGGCCGGACTTCTGGCCGGCTTTGAACGCTTCGGCCGGGAAAACGGCACGGACTGCCGGATCGCTGAGCGGTACCAGGACGAACTGGTAAAACCTGGGGAGGCGTACCTGCTGTTCGCCGACCGCGACCTGATTCAATTCATCAAGTATGCTGACCGACAGGGCTGGCAACCCGGCCGCGAGGTAGGCCTGATTTCGTACGATGATACGCCCATGAAGGAAATCCTGAAAGGGGGCATCACCGTCATCTCGACGAATTTCGCCCAGATGGGTCGAACGGCCGGACAACTCATTGCCCAGCGCGCAACGGACCGGGTAGCCAATCCCGGGGGCCTTCACCTTCGTCAAACGTTATAACGCATGCAGTTAGGAATCAGCAGCTTTACCTACGGCTGGGCCGCCAATTACCGGCAGCTGGGCGAACAGCGCCTGATCGATGAAGCGCTTCGTTACGGGGTGCGACTGGTGCAGTTTGGCGATAACCTGCCCCTGCATGCGCTCTCGCCGGATCGCCTCACGGCCCTGAAAAACCGGGCGGATCGGGAAGGCGTAACGCTGGAAGTAGGTGCCCGGGGCATGACGCCGGATCATCTGCATCACTACATCGACCTGACCGCCTCCCTGGACGCCCGGTTGCTCCGTTTCGTGGTCGACCAGGGGGCCTACGAGCCCGGCCAGGACGAACTAACGGCCCTGCTGACCGATACCGTACCGCTGCTGCAGCAGCACGGAATCACGCTCGGCATCGAAAACCACGACCGCCTCCGGGCCGCCGAACTGGCCGAGCTGATGGAGCGCGTAGGCAGCCCATTGGTAGGCATCTGCCTGGATTCGGTCAATTCCATGGGCGCGGGCGAAGGGCTGGCGGAGGTCGTCCGGACGCTGGCTCCGTACACCGTTAATCTGCACATCAAGGATTTCGGCATTCAGCGCCTGCCGCACCTGATGGGTTTCCGCACCGACGGACGGGTGGCCGGGCAGGGTATGCTGAATATTCCCTGGCTGGTGGGTGAAGTAGCCGCCTTCGGTCGCTGTCGTACGGCCGTACTGGAGCAATGGGTCGTTCCGGAGGCGGACAAAGCCACTACGGTGACTAAGGAAGCCAGTTGGGCCGATGAAAGCATGGTGTACCTGCTCAGAACCGGGCTGTTTACGAACGTATTTCCTGAATCATTTTTAACCGATACAAACGCATGACTAAAATTGCACTGGTAGGAGCGGGGGGTAAAATGGGTTGCCGCCTGACCAATAATTTTCTGAAGCATCCCGAATACGAGGTCGCTTATCTGGAAGTAAGCGAAAAGGGCATCGACAACCTCCGGCAGCGGGGCGTAACGGTAAGCGATCACGCTACGGCCGTCCCGGAAGCCGATGTGGTGATCCTGGGGGTGCCCGACGTGGCCATTGGCCGGATTTCGGAGGAACTGATTCCGATGATGAAGCCCGGGGCACTGGTGCTGACGCTGGATCCCGCGGCTCCGCTGGATGGGGTAATTGCCCACCGCGACGACCTGGGGTACGTTATTGCCCATCCCTGCCACCCGTCCATTTTCAACTGGGAACCGACCGAAGCCGACTTCCGCGATTTCTACGGCGGCATTACGGCCAAGCAGTCCATCGTCGTGGCCCTGATGGCCGGCACCGAGGAGCACTACCAACTGGGGGAAAAGGTGTCCCAGGACATGTACGGTCCCATCAAGGACACCTACCGCATCACCCTGGAGCAGATGGCCATCCTCGAACCAGCCATGGTGGAAACGCTGGCCCAGACCTGCCTGGAAGTGGTGAAGGAAGGCTACGACCGCATCGTCGCCCTGGGCGTACCCGAAGCCGCCGCCCGGGATTTCGTGCTGGGTCACCTGCGGATCCAGATTGCGGTGTTGTTCAAGGAAGTGAACGGAACCTTCTCAGACGCCGCCTACAAGATCAGCAAGCGAGCCAAGCCTATCCTCTTCCGCGAAGGCTGGCAGCAGATCTTTGAGATGGACGATATCCGCCAGCAGGTGAAGGATATTACGGCGCGGGGTTAAATCTCCTTGCAGGAGATTTAACGGTTTATGGTTTAAAGTTTAAGGTTTATGGTTGCTTCGCCAATGTACACTGATTGAGGCGAAGCAACCATAAACCTTAAACTTTAAACCATAAACCATTCAAAACGCCCCCTCATACTCCGCCGTCTTGAAACCCAGCGCCACGATTCGGCCTTCGGCTTCGATCAGCGGCCGGCGGATAACGGAGGGCTTGGCGAGCATGAGTTCGATGGCGCTTTCGGTATCGGCGGGTCGTTCGGTTTCCGGCAGGGCCTTCCAGGTTGTGCCGGCGCGGTTGACCAGTTCCTCCCAGGATCGCTGACTCAGCCAGCGTTCGAGGGTCGGGCGGTCGATGCCCCGCTTCTTGTAATCGTGAAACGTGTAGTCAACGCCGCGTTCGGCCAGCCAGGTGCGGGCCTTCTTGACGGTATCGCAGTTAGGAATGGCGTACAGGGTGTACATGTTCAGTTTAGGGTTTAGCGTTTCAAGGTAAATAGGCTGTTGTCTACCGGCAGAAAACTATAAACCTTAAACGCTAAACGAGCTTGCTAATTCATCAGCGGCCGCTCCTTCAGGACCGCCTGAATTGCCTTCACATCCACTTCCTGCACCGACCGCTTGCCGTCGATGGCCAGCGAAGCCGCTCCGGCCGCCGATTGTCCCAGGACCATAAAGACCGGTTCCATGCGTATCGAGCCATAGGCAATGTGCGAAGCCGAAAGACAGACGGGAACGAGCAGGTTGGTGCACTCGCTTCGCTTCGGCGTGATGGCCCGGTAGGCGATGGGGTAGGGCGGAAAGCCGCCGATCTGCACGTCCCCTTCGTTCTTAACCATCTTCATCCCGTCTTTCTCTACCACCACCCGCTGGCAGTTGTGTGAATCCATGGTGTAAGCCGCCATGCCGACGGCGTCCGGCACAATTTCCTTTCCCTGGCAGTTGGCCTGGTTCATCACGTACTCACCCACCATCCGGCGGGCTTCCCGGATGTATAACTGAGGCGTAAAATGGTCGGTATCTGGATATTCGTCTTTCGGATAGCCCCATTGCAGCATCTCCTTCCGCAGGTGTTCCGGTACGCGCGGGTCGTGGCCGAGGAAGTAAAGCAGGCTCTTAGTGTACTGTTCGTACTCCCGGATGATCCGGGCCCGGCCCTCGTAACTGGCTTCGGGGTAGTCGTGGCTCATGCCGATCATGTCGGTAGAGAACGGCCCGCTATTGTTGATGTCCGTTTTGGCATTGGGCATGGGCTGGATGTGCATCAGCGCCCAGTTCAGTTCGTGGGGATTCTTTTTGGCGATATACCGCAGGAGCAGTTCAAAACGGGTGGAGTCGTAGCCGGCCGGCCGGGTAATCGGCAGGCGGTTCTTTGGATCGTTGCTCAGACAGAGCCGGAAGTTGTAGGTCTGCACGAGGCGGTCGCCGCTGCCGGTCGGCTGGAGGGGCGTCGGGCTGATGCCCCAGAGCAGCCCGCTTTCGGGCTTGCCGGGCACGACATAGGGATCAACTCCGTCGGGAAACTGGTGCTTATCGAGCAGCTGGACGCCGTTGTAGGTCTCGTTGTAGACGCTGTTGGCCTCGCGCCCGATCGTGTAGCTGACGCCGGCTTTGGCCATCAGATCGCCTTCGTAGGAGCAGTCGATGTACTGTTTGGCCCGAACCGTCCGGATTGGCTGAGGATTGGTATGGGCCGGTTCCAGCTGGAAGGCGGTCAGGCGGCCATTCGCTTTGGTAACCGAGCGGAGGCGGTACTGATACCAGACCGGTACGGCGGCCTCCCGGATGTATTGCTGGAATACGTTCTCGGCCACGTGGGGTTCAAAGATCCACTGCTCGGGCTGGCCGTAATGCTTACCGATCCGGCGGTAGAAATCACGGGAAAGGCCCGTAATGGCGATTTTGTTGCCGATATCGGTCTGGCCGAGTCCACCCGAACTGAGACCGCCCAGCCGGCGACCCGGCTCAATGAGCACGACGGATTTTCCCGCTTTCCGAGCGGTATAGGCGGCAATAACGCCCGCGGAGGTGCCCCCGTAGACGCATACGTCGACATTGAGTGACTGGGCCAGCAGGCCGTAAGGAAGAAGCAGGCTCAGCAGGAGCCGGGATAAGAAGCGTTTCATGCCAGGGTTTAGGAACGGATGGCCCGAATCTACAAAATCGCCAGCAATTCCTTCAGGTGGCCGATTTCGTAGGTGGGGGCCGGGCCCTCGAAGGTCAGTTGGTCGGGATTGTAGTATACCACATCCATGCCCGCGTTCTGGGCGCCCCGTACGTCGGCCTCGTAATTATCGCCGATCATCAGGCTGCCTTCCAGCGGGGCGCCGGTCGCCTGGCAGGCAAAGGCAAAGATGCGCGGATCAGGCTTCTTGGCGTTGGCCTTGTTGTTGGTGATGACGTGCTCGAAGTAATCCGTCAGCCCGGCGCTCTGCATTTTCAGCGTCTGGATTTCGTCAAAACCGTTGGTAATGATGTGCATCCGGTAGCGGCCGCGGAGGTGATCGAGCACCTCAAGGGCCGATTCGATCAGGTGCGCTTTGCGGGGCAGTCGCTGCAGGTAGGCTTCGTTGAGGTCGTCGCAGATCGAGTGATCCGCACAGCCCAGCGCTTCCAGCACCAGCGGAAACCGCCGCTGCCGGATCTCCGCGTGCGTCAGCCGATTATTGTCAAAGTCCGACCATAACCGCTTGTTGATCGTGATGAAATGCCGGTTGAATTCCTCGGCGGAGGCAATGCCGCGCTCCGCCAGCCCATAGGCTTCGTATAATTCAAAAATTGACTCCCGGGAATTCCGGTCAAAATCCCAGAGGGTGTGGTCCAGGTCGAAAAAAAGGTGGTGGTACATGCGTGTCGCTAAAAGTTCAGCTTTAAGCGCTCAACCTCCTCCCCGTTCACCAGGTGTTTTTCCACGATTTCGGCGACGTCGCTGAGCTGGACGTTGCCGTAGTAGGTGCCTTCCGGGTAAACAACCAGGGCGGGGCCGAAGGCGCAGGCGTCGAGGCAGCCGGCGCGCTGGGCGCGGATTTCTTTCTGCAAACCGCGTTGGGTAAGCTCCTGTTTGAACGCTTCGACCAGCGCCAGGCCGTGCTCGGGACCGCAGCATTTCTTGGGAGCGTCCTTCTGGTTCGTACAGATAAAGATGTGTTTCTGGAACTTCATGGCAGATGAGGGTACGGTTTTTCTGCAAAGCTACCCGAAAATTCCGGCATCTGCACGGCCTTCAGGGACCAGTCAGTGGAAATCCCGAAAAAAAAATAGCCAGTTCTTAAACCATTTGGTATACCAAAGGGTCTATGTTGTAAATGCAAATAATGCAATTCTATCGGCGAATAAGCCAGTGATTGTCAGGGTGTCTGAACGTGGTGAGTGGTGTAAAGGGCGGAAGATTCAGGAACTACCAACTGCAGATCATTAAAATTATTTTGCGTGCTGTTGCAAAAAAGAACGAAATTATCGTACTTTGACTAAAGCAGTTAATCACCTACAAAAAAACCCGGAGGCCATACACTATCGACCCAACCCTCTACGTTACCTAATTACATTCTGAAAATGGACAAATTGCAGGTAAGCGACAGTGAGCTTATATCCCTGTACATCCGTGGTAGCGAAAAGGCCTTCGAAAAACTGGTACAACGTCACAAGTCCAAGATTTACACGACGGTTTATCTGATTGTAAAAGATCAGTACGTAGCTGAAGATTTGCTTCAGGATACATTCATCAAAGCCGTCGAGACGATCAAATCGGGCAAGTACAACGAAGAAGGTAAATTCCTGCCCTGGATTATCCGGATTGCTCACAACCTCGCTATCGATTATTTCAGAAGAGATAAACGCTACCCCAATGTAGTGTTCGAGGACGGGAGCAATGTGTTTAACACGCTGGAGTTTGCGGAAGATTCGGTAGAATCCCTCCAGATCCGGCAGGAAACGCATGAGCACTTACGTGAGCTGATTCAGCGGCTGCCCGAGCAGCAGCGTCAGGTTCTGATTATGCGGCATTACGAGGAAATGAGTTTCCAGGAAATTGCCGATGCAACCGGAGTCAGTATCAATACGGCATTGGGGAGAATGCGTTATGCTCTTATCAATTTGCGGAAGCAACTGAGCAAACGTGCACCCAATTATGATAAAAACTTTTACCAACGATGACGTTATCCGGTACGTTTACGAAGAAACGACCGACGAAGAAAGTCTGCTGATCGAGGACGCCCTGATGGCGGAACCCGAGCTGATGCTCTTTTACCTCGACACCCTCGAAATGAAGTGTCTGCTCAACAAGGTTGAGCGGCAGCCTTCCCAGCGGGCGGTAGACAATATTCTGAATTATTCCCGATCGTACTCAACTAGCCCATCCGCCTGAACCAACTGGCTGTGATGGGTTTTTTATGGACCTCGGCTGCGGCGGCTACCCGTTCGCAGCCGAGGTAGTCCTGTTTTTACCCCATGCAAACGAAAGAGCGCTTTCGCCTGTTTCTCGATTACTTTACCCAGCATTTTCCCGAGCCCAAGACCGAACTGCACTTCGGCAATCCCTACGAATTGCTGGTGGCGGTGATTCTGTCGGCCCAGTGCACCGATAAGCGCATCAACCAGGTTACGCCCGTTCTCTTTGAGCGGTTTCCGGAGCCGGAGTCGCTGGCCGCGGCCTCGGTGGAAGAAGTCTATTCGTACATCCGCAGCGTTTCCTACCCCAACAACAAGGCCAAGCACCTGGTGGGTATGGCGCGCATCCTGACGGAAGAGTTTGGCGGGGAAGTACCGGCAACGGTGGAAGAATTGCAGAAAATGCCGGGCGTCGGCCGGAAAACCGCCCACGTCATTACTTCGATTGTGTACAACCAGCCGACGATGGCCGTCGATACGCACGTGTTCCGCGTGTCGCACCGCCTGGGTCTGGTGCCCCGCACGGCCACAACGCCCCTGGCCGTCGAGAAAGCCCTAACGAAGTACACCCCGATCGAATACGTGCCCAAGGCCCACCACTGGCTTATCCTCCACGGCCGCTACATCTGTGTTGCCCGCACTCCGAAGTGTCTGGAGTGTCCGTTGACGCACTTTTGTAAGTACTACGAGGGAATTGTAAAAAAGGGGGGCGGTAAGGGAAAGGAAAGTGACAAAGTCGCTGAGTGACAAAGTTGAACAGCGCGGTAGGGATGAAATAGGCTGTCTGCCTTACCCCTTTGCTTCCTGGTTACCCAGCAACTTTGCCACTCAGCCACTTTCCTTAAAACTGCTCCAATCCCCCGAAGAAGAAATCGCCTTCAATTTTCGCGTTCTCATCGGAGTCGGAGCCGTGGATGGCGTTGGCTTCGATGGATTTGGCGTAGAGCTTCCGGATGGTTCCTTCGGCTGCCTGAGCGGGGTTGGTGGCGCCGATCAGCGCCCGGAAGTCAGCAACGGCATTGTCCTTCTCCAGAATCATCGGAACGATCGGACCCGAGGACATGTACCGGCAGAGATCATTATAGAAAGGCCGCTCGCTATGGACGGCGTAGAACTGACCGGCGCGCTCCGGCGTCAGGTGTACTTTCTTAAGAGCGACGATCCGGAAGCCGGCTTCTTCAATCAGTTTGATAATTGCCCCGGTATGGCCATCGGCCACCGCGTCGGGCTTGATCATCGTGAACGTACGATTTGTGGTCATTTCTTGGGAAACAAGAGGTTAATAAGCCAAAACGGCCCGGCGCAAAGGTAATAAGTCTGGTCCAGAAAGAATACCCGTTCGCCGGATTGGCTTCCTGGCCTGGTTCCCACGTTTTCCGGAAAACTTTCGTACTTTTGGACTTTTATTTTCCCGGCTTGTCCGGGCCGTGTTCCATGCAAGACCTTGAGGCCATTCGCGACCTGATTCAGCAGCCGCAGCATATTGTCATCACCACCCACCAGAATCCGGATGCCGACGCCATGGGCTCGTCGCTGGGCCTGGCCGGATACCTCAAGAAGCGCGGTCACCGGGTAACGGTGGTAACGCCGACGGACTATCCGGAGAACCTGAAGTGGATGAGTGGCGACGAGGACGTTGTGGTTTTCGCGGAAAAAAGCCGGGTGGCCATCAGTCAGTTGATCGACGAAGCCGATCTGATTTTCTGCCTGGATTTTTCGGCCCTGGGCCGCATCCGGGAGCTGGAGCCGTTGGTGCGGCAGGCCCGGGCACGCAAGGTGCTGATCGATCACCACCTGGAACCGGAAGCCTTCGCCGATTATGCCTACTGGGACCCGACAGCGGCGGCCACCGCCCAGCTGATCTACCAGCTTATCGACCGGATCGGCGACCGCGACCTGCTGGATGTGCCCATCGGAGAGTGCCTTTATGCCGGGCTGATGACCGATACAGGTTCGTTCCGGCACGCCAGCACGACCGGCGATGTGCACCGCGTGGCGGCCGGCCTGCTGGATCTGGGCGTGTCGGTCAATCCGATCCACCGCCGGATTTATGATAATGTAGCGATTGATAAGCTTCGGTTCCTGGGTTTCGTACTGGCCGAACGACTGGTGGTGTTACCCGAATACAAAACAGCGTACATGACCATCAGCCTAGATGATCTCAAACGGTTCCGCTCCAAGATGGGCGATACCGAAGGCATGGTCAATTACGCCCTCTCGGTGGAAGGCGTCGTGATGGGCGTTATCCTGATTGATCGAGGCGATGAGATTAAGCTTTCCTTCCGGTCAGTTGGCGACTTTTCGGTCCGGGATCTGGCCGCGGCACATTTTGAGGGCGGCGGTCACCACAACGCTTCGGGTGGCCGGACGCGCCTAAGTCTGGATGAAACCGTTCAGAAATTACTCGATGTATTGCCCCTGTACCGGGAACAGCTCACGGAGGGCTCCCAGCCTGTCGTACTTGAATAAACCTTAAGTTCGTTTATAAATAAACTTTGTTCATGAATCTCAAATTTCTTGCAACAGCAAGCCTCCTGGTAGCGGTACTGGCCGCCTGTAACCAGAACCGGGTACAGGTAACGGAAAGTGGCCTGAAGTACCAGATGCACGACGATAACACGGATGCCCGCCAGGCAAAGGTCGGCGATGTGATGACCATCCACCTGAACCTGAAAAACAACCGGGATTCGGTGCTGCGGAATACCCAGAAAGAGGGAACGCCGCTGAAGCTGGTTCTCCAGGTACCGCCGTTTAAAGGCAGCTTTGAGGAAGGGTTGGCTATGCTGAGCAAAGGCGACAGCGCTACCTTTTTTGTCAGCGCAGATTCGCTGTTTTCAAAGAACATGCAGCCCCTGCCTCCGGGCGTAACCAAGGGCTCCGACATCGCTTTTTCCGTCAAGGTGGTTGAAGTCCAGTCGGAGGAAGAGTACATGAAGGCGCAGGCGTCTTTGCGCGATAAGCAGAAAGGTGTCGACGCCAAGACCATCGCTGACTACGTGGCCAAGAACAACCTGAGTGCCCAGAAGACGCCTACGGGTCTGCATTATATCGTTACCCAGCCGGGTGCTGGTGCGGCACCCCAGGCCGGCGATGTCGTGAAGGTGAAATACACGGGCCGTCTGCTCGACGGTAAGGTGTTCGACAGCTCGAACAATAACCCGCAGACGGCGGCTGGTGTCGACTTCCAGCTGGGCCGGGGCATGGTGATTCCGGGTTGGGAAGAAGGCGTGATGAAGCTGCGCAAAGGCGGCAAAGGCACGCTGATCATTCCGTCGGCCCTGGCCTACGGCACGGAAGGCGCCGGTGGCGTGATCCCGCCGAACACGGTCATTCTGTTCGACGTCGAACTGGTCGACGTCCAGAAAGGAAGCGGCGCTCCGCAAATGCCGATGCCCCAGGGCAGCCGTTAAAAAATTGGGTACAATTCAGCGAACCCGATACCGATTGGCGGGTCGGGTTCGTTGTTTTAAGGCGGATACAAGCCGATCATGATTATGAAAATGAGTTGGAAATCGGGTATACTGGCCGGACTCCTTGCCGCCCTGGCACTGGAACAGTTTGCCTGTCAGCCTACGCCGGGAGAGGCTTACGAAACGCGTAAACTGCGCGAAAACGAAGAAGACATCATCGCCTACCTGCAGCGGAATAACCTGCAGGGGCAGGCAAACCGGCTGGCGTCGGGGGTGTACTACATCATCACCCAGGCGAGCCCCAGCGGAAGCCTGCCGGCGGTGGGTGACGAAATCCTGTACCATGTCGTTACCCGGCGGCTGGACGGCGTTATTGTCGACAGCTCGGCCGCCGCGGCCAACATGCCCCGGCGGGTGATCTTCGGTGCTCCCCGAGCGCAGCAGGATACGATTACCGCCCGTCTCTACGAAGGGCTGACGCTGCTGCGGGAAGGTGAGCGCGCCATTCTGCTGGCTCCCTTCGACCGCTCTGATAACAAGCAGGGAACCCTGCTGCTGCCGGCCTACACCCCGGTGCGGTACGATATTCGGGTACTCCGGATCCGCAGCGAGGACGTCCAGATCAACGAATACCTTACGGCTCAGCGACTAACCAATGTCGAGCGGACAACCTCCGGCCTTCGCTTCCGCCTGACCCAGGCGCGTCCGGATTCGGCCCAGGTGAAAGCGGGGCAGACGGTGTTTATGAAATATACCGGCCTGCTGCTGAACGGAACGCAGTTTGACATCAACCAGACCGGGAATTATAACTTCAAGGTTGGGGAAGGCCAGACGGTAAAAGGGTTTGAAGAAGCCGTGCAGAAGCTGCGGGTCGGTGAAAAGGCAACGATCATCCTGCCGTCGACGATCGGCTACGGTGCCCAGGGCCGGAACTCCATTCCCCCGTACGCACCGCTTCGGTTTGATGTAGAAATCATCAGTAGTAAATAAGGCCCCATTGCCCCAGGGAAAGCCATCCGATTGCCGGGTGGCTTTTTTATTTTTACGGCATGACAACCTTATGTTTTGCAACCAATAACCGGCATAAGCTGGAAGAAATCGAGGCCATGCTCGGCGAGTCGTTCAGGCTCCGGACCCTGGCCGAGATCGGCTGTACGGATGAACTGCCCGAAACCCAGCCGACCATTGCCGGGAATGCCCGGCAGAAGGCGGCCTACATCTGGGAGCATTTCGGCGTTTCCTGCTTTGCCGACGATACCGGGCTGGAGGTGGAAGCCCTGAACGGCGAACCAGGAGTTTATTCCGCCCGTTATGCCGGAGAGGCCCGGGATGCCCGGGAAAATACGGCCCTCCTGCTGCGGAACCTGAGCGGAAAGGCTAACCGAAGGGCTCGTTTCCGAACTGTGATTACGCTGGTTCTGGATGGGAAATACCACGATTTTGAAGGGATCGTGGAAGGTGAAATCATTGAAGCACCGCGCGGAACGGGAGGATTCGGCTACGATCCGGTCTTCCAGCCCCTGGGATCCGATCGAACCTTTGCCGAAATGAGCCTGGAGGAGAAAGCCGAACTGAGCCACCGGGGGCGGGCGTTTCGGAAGCTGGTTGATTTTCTGACGCTTGATGTTTGACGTTGGACGTTTGACAAATAAAAAAGGCAGCGTGTCGATGGATTCGCTGCCTTTTTTATTTGTCAAACGTCCAACGTCAAGCGTCAAACGTCACTCCCATCAATAAAACTTCGCCCGCTGGTCTTTCACCTTGGCGTTTTCCCGGATGGCTTCGTTGATGAAGAAGCCGGTACGGGCGCCCTGGTTCTGCTGGAGCATGTTCTTGTAGAGGGCGTAGTCAGCAACGGCCGGAGCGGCGGTTTTCTTCACCGTTTCCACCATCAGCACGCCGTTTTCACCGGCAAACGGCTTCGAGCGCTGGCCGACCTTCTGACCGAACGCACGACCCAGGGCGACCGGATCGATGCCGGCGCTCTTGAGGAAGCCCGTTGCCAGGTTGACGTCGTTGACCGTTTCCACCAGCGCACCAGCGCCATACTTGGAAGCGACGGCTTCGAGGCTGCCGGAGCCGTTCAGCTTGGCGATAATCTGCTCGGCCTTCAGCTGGTTCCGGACTTTGGCGGTCAGCTCCTGACGGAAGTCGTTCACCGTTACCTTATCCTCGTTGGCTTTGCCGGTTACAACGGCTACGACATACTGATCGCCGATTTCGATGGCTTTCGACACATCGCCGACATCCGTATCATCGTCGAAGGCCCAGCGAACCAGTTCCCGGGCATTCCCAAGGGCGTTGACGCTGCTCGCAGATTCCGGAACCCGCTCGGCCGTAGCCACCACGAGGTCTTTGTTTTCCTTGGCATTCTTGTCGAAATCGTCTTTGGATTTGCTGTTCACGGCGAACTCATCGGCGCGGCGGTACACTTCGTCGCGGGTAGACTGGCTGGCCGCCAGTTCCTTCCCGATACCGGCTACGCGGTAGAGCGTGTTCGTTTTGGGCTCGGTTACCTTGATGATGTGGAAGCCGAAATCCGTTTCGACCACGCGCGGGATCAGGCCCGTGCCGTTGAAGCCAAAGATGGCCTGTTCAAAAGGCTTCACCATCTGGCCATTGTTCTTAAAGTACCCAAGATCGCCACCAACCTGGGCGGAACCATCGGCGCTGTTGGTACGGGCAAGGGCTTCAAACGAGGCACCGCCCTGGATCTGACGCAGGACGTCTTCGGCACGTTTCCGGGCCTCAGCTTTGGCCGAGTCGCCCTGGCCGGTCGGGCGGATCAGGATGTGGCTGGCGCGGGTTGTGAAGTTGGTGTCACGCTTGGTGCCACCATACTTATAGATAAAGTAGGTGTTTCCTTCTTTGTAAGGACCATAAACCCCACCCGGCGTGAAGGTGCTAACGGCCGCACGCAACTGCTCCGGCATCTCGCCGACGGTCAGGTACAGCGGGATCCGAACGTCGGAGTTCATCTGGGCAAACGACGAATCGTTGGTCGCCGTCGCCAGGCCGCGGGCCAGGGATTTGATTTGGTCGTAGAGGGCGGAGCTGTCTTCTTTGGACGAGGCAATCGAGAACGTCACGTACTGGATTGTCCGGGAATTGGTGCCCTTGTATTCGTCTTTGTGCTTGTCGAGGTAGTCCTGCAACTGCGAGTCCGTAACCTTGATGGTCGTATCAGCCACGGCGTAGTAAGGCACGAAGAGGAACTTCACGTCGGCCCGGCTGTTCTGGGCTTCGTATTCTTTCTTGGCTTCGGCCGTCGTGGTGTACAGCGACAACCGCATCAGGTTCTCGTACTTCGTCCGCAGGCGGTCGGCGCTCAGGTTTTGCTCAAAATTGGCCCAGGCGCGCTGCTGCTCCGGCGGCAGGCTCTTCAGGTTTTTGAGGTAGCTGATGACCTGTGCTTTGTCAAAAACACCCGTCTGGGGGTTGGTGAAGGTCTGGCGGATGGCCGGGCTGATGTAGTTACCCTGCACCATGTCGACGAGTTCGTCCGCCGTTACGGCCAGACCCAGGGCGTCGTATTCTTTCCGGTAGGCAATGTCGAGGATAAACTGGTTCCAGGCCTGGTCACGGAGCTGAATCAGATCCTGTTCCGTAGCGCCACGGCCGGTTTGCTGCTCGTAAGCGGCACGGGCTTCGTCCACTTTGGCGTTAAACTCCTGGTACGAAATTTTCTGACCGGCGATTTCTCCCACGTTCTGGTCCCGGCCCCCAAACATCATCTGGGGCCCCAGCAAATCGCCTCCCACGATGAATAAAATCAAACTGATGGCAATAACCGCCACCGCAACGCCTGACTTTTCCCTAATCTTGTTAATTAACGCCATGTTGGTTTTAACGCAAATTTGACCCGCAAAATAACAATTTTTCCGGCTGAGATACAAGGGAGAACCAAAGGCGCGGCCGAAAAGAAACCGGTCTATTCGCCGGTCCGGACGAACTCAGGCTTCCAGCGCCGACCGGATCATGATGTCGACGCCGACGTCGTTGAAGGTAAAGGCTTTGAGCAGGTAGTTTTCCCGCAACTGCATGGCCCGCCGGATTTGCGGAACGGTAAGCCCGCGCTCGTGCCAGGTGTGTACGCGCTCCCGGAAATCCTCCAGGTAGCGTAGTTTGGCGGCCAGGGCACGGTGACCGCCGCGGAGGACGGGATTGTGGCCGCAGAAAATTGTGTCGAAACCGTAGGTCAGGATGCGCCGGGTGGATTCCAGATGCTGGCGGAAATGCTCGCCCCGGCGAAAAATGCGCAGGTTCCCGATGTAAAAATCACCGGCAAAGAGCCACCCTTCGCTGGCTTCCCAGAAAACGTGGTGGTCGTCGGAATGACCGGGCGTAGGCAGGGGCTGAAGGCGGTAACGGTCCGTTTCCAGAACCGGCGGCAGGGGTTCAATGCCCGGGCAGGGTTCGATCCGACCGAACCAGAACTGTTCGTAGGGCAGGATAGAAAAGCCTTCGCCAACGCGGCGGGCGGTGCGGGGGTCGGCGTAAACGGGCACCGCATGCTGCCTGCGCAGGGCCGCTACGTTCCCGCTATGGTCTTCGTGAAAGTGCGTCAGGGCAATCTGACGGATGGGCCGACCGGCGAACGTCCGGAGCACATCCCGCTGGCGGTGACGCTGGGCCGTATCGATCAGCAGGCCATCGATATAATAACAATAGACGGGGAGGATGGGCACGCCGGGCAGGGGCGCGTACCCAAACAGATACCCTTCGACAGGACCATGGTTCAGACGGGCATCGGTTTTCATGGTAGATGACCGAGGGCAATTGGTGGGTTTGGGCTATTTTAGCCCGTGAATATAACCTCACTCCCTTACCTACCGGCATGAAACCGCTCCTTATTTCGCTGGCGATCCTGTTTGGCTTTTCGGCGCTCGCCCAGCCCGCGCCACCTACCGCAACCCTGGACCAATGGGTCAATCGCCACGTAGCGGCTTCCTACGACGAGCTGAAAGCGTTTCTGAGCCTGCCCAGCAACGCCCACCTTAAGGAGCAGATCCCGCCGAACCTCGCCTGGCTGAAAACGGCCTTTAGGCAGCGCGGTTTCCAGACGGAAGAGCTGCCTACCGACGGCCTGCCGCTGTTTTATGCCGAACGCCGGACGGGTAAGCCCGGCCCTACCTTATTGCTTTACATGCATTTCGACGGCCAGCCCGTCGTACCGGCGGAATGGCAGCAAGCTTCCCCTTATGAACCCGTTCTGAAGCGCCGCGCCGCGGACGGATCCTGGCAGCCGATGGACTGGAACGCGCTGAAGACGGGCTATGATCCGGAATGGCGGATTTTCGGCCGGGCCTCATCGGACGATAAAGGGCCGATCGTGATGCTGCTGACGGCCCTGGATATTCTGCAGAAGGAGAAACAGCCGCTGGCAGCGACGATCAAGGTGGTGCTGGACGGTGAGGAAGAAATCGGTTCGCCCAACCTGGCATCGGCCGTAGCCCGCTACAAGGCCAGATTCAGCGCCGATCGCATGCTGATCATGGACGGCCCCCGCCACCTGAGCAACCAGCCGACCCTGGCCTACGGTTGCCGGGGCATCGCGACCCTGACGTTGACAACCTACGGTCCCCGTCTGCCCCAGCATAGCGGCCATTACGGCAATTACGCGCCCAATCCCGCCCTGCGGCTTTCGCAATTACTGGCTTCTATGAAAGATGAGGCCGGTCGCGTGACCATTCCGGGCTTTTACGATGGTATTCGGCTCGACGAATCGGCCCGCCAGGTTATGGCGCGGGTGCCGGATCAGCCGGCCGAAATCCACCGGAAAATCGAGTTTGCCGTGCCGGATGGAGTTGGAAAGAATTACCAGGAATCGCTGCAATACCCATCGCTGAACATCCGGGGCCTGGCGGCGGGCGGGGTTGGGACGGCCGCGACGACGATCGTGCCTGATAAGGCCGTTGCCGAGATCGACATTCGGCTGGTTCCGGAAAGCGATCCGGACCGGCTCATCCGCCTCGTCCGCAACCATATTGAAAAGCAGGGATATCACCTTACGGAGGGCGCCCCGACGGACGAAGAACGCCAGAAGTACCCGCGGCTGGCTACGCTGAAAGCCGAAGTTTCCTCCCGGGCCTTCCGGACGGAGTTCGGTACGGATATCGACCGGTGGTTAAGCTCGGCCATGAACCGGGCGTTCGGCCGGGAACCGGTGAAGATCCGGATCATGGGCGGGACCGTCCCGATTGCGCCCTTCATCCAGGAAATGAACGTCCCCGCCGTGCTGGTCCCGCTGGTCAACGCCGACAACAACCAGCACGCCGCCAACGAAAACCTCCGGTTAGGAAATTATGTCGAGGGGGTTAAGGCGTTTTTGGCGGTGCTTACAGAATAAGGATTGATGGATCGAAGGATTGAGGCGGTCCGCCGCAGCGGTGTCTACAGGTATTCCGGTAAGAACAGCTATAGATCCTTCAGTCCATCGATCCTTCAATCCCTCAATCCTTGAATTTATTGCACCTTAACAATCTCCACATCAAACCGCAAAGCCGAGTAGGGGGGGATGACGTAGATTCCTGTAGATTGATTGAACTGGCCGCGGCTGCCGTAACCGGCGGAAGAGGGGAAGATGATGGTGGCTTTATCCCCGACGCGGAGGGCGGAAACCCCGTTGTTGAAGCCCGGAATTACTTCGCCTCCGTCGATGGTGAAGGCAAAGGAGCCCGACGAGTTTTTGTCAAATTCCCGGCCGGAACGCAGCAACTTCCCGGAATAATTCACGGTTACCCGGTCGTTTTTCTTTAGCTGGGCGCCGGTGCCGGTAGCGGTGCGGAAGACGAAGGTCCGGCCCGCGGCGGAAGGAACCGACAGCGAATCGATGAAGGTCAGCCGCCGGGCGGCCACGCTGTCGGCGATGTATTCCCGAACCTGCTGCTCCTCGGTCCGGCTGCGCACCAGGCGGACATCAAACCGCACGGGGCTGTAAGCCGGAATGCCGCTTTTCACTTCCCCGCCGAAGGCCAGCTGGGAGGGAATCAGCAGCGAGTACGATTCCCCTTCACGCATCAGGCTAAGTCCTTCTTCCAGGCCAGCGATTACCGCCCCGATGCCGAACGGCATGAAAACCGGCTTGGCGGTCGTGGCACTGTCGACCCGGCGGCCGTCGAGGGTGGACAGCATGTAGGTGAACTGCACTTCCTCGCCGAGGGACGGCCGTCTGGCCGTCGTCGGAACGCTGGTATTGACGATGTAGTACAGGCCGGTGTTGGTCCGGAGGGCTTTATCCTGCAACTGGTTGCTGATGATGTACTGCCGGATGCGCTGGTCGTTTTCTTCGGCTTTGCCGTCGTCCGGATTCACAAAATTGCCCATACACGCGGCCAGGCCCGTGAGCAGGCCCAGGCTGATGATGGTCGTAAGTTTCTTCGAGAACATAAAATTAAGTAACAGGTCGTACTACGTAACGTATCCATGACCCCGAACGGTACGCAAGCGTTGCAAGGCCCGCCAAAATTAAGGTGCAGGTCGTTGCGGAACCAGCCGTCCTTCGCCTTCCTGCAGGGTCCAGAAGCGGTCGGCGGGGAGATTGACCGCCTGCAGCGACCGCCGCAGGTCCTCCACCGGTTCCGTTTCGCCGTCGTCCGCCAGCGGGAACGTTCCGAAATGGATGCCTACACTTTGCTGCGCGCGGACATCCTGGTGGATTTTTACCGCTTCTGCCGGTGAACAGTGAATGGGCGACATAAACCACTCAGGCTTATAGGCCCCGATCGGAATCAGCGCCAGGCGCAGGGGGCCGAATTGGTCACCGATTTTTTTGAAGAAATCGCCGTAGCCAGTATCGCCAACAAAATACAGATTTCCGACCGTCTGGCTTTCAATGACAAAGCCCGCCCAGAGGGTAGCGTCCCGGTCGAACATCCCGCGGCCCGAGAAGTGCTGGGCCTGCACGCAGTGAATCCGGGTCCGGGCGTTGAACGGGGCGGATTGCCCCCAGTCCATTTCCGTTACGTTCAGACAGCCCTTATTCTGCAGAAACATGCGCAGGCCCAGCGGGCAGTACAGTTGGGGCGAATCGCGCAGGTACAGATTGCGCAGCAGGTCGATATCCAGGTGATCCCAGTGATTGTGGCTCAGCAGCACGACATCGATGGGCGGAAGCTCGTCGAAGGCGATGCCGGGCGGGGTATTGCGTTTGGGGCCAAGCCATTGAAAGGGGCTGGTGCGCTCGTACCAGACGGGGTCGGTCAGAACGTTGATGCCGTCGAACTGCAGCAGTACGGTGGAGTGATTCACGAAGGTGACCCGGACGTCGGAGCCTTCCACCCGCTCGGGCGGGGGCGGCGTGGTCTGGTGGGGCCGGTACCGACCCCAGGGAGTCCGTTTGCGGCGGAACATCCAGCCGATTACTTCGCCGAAGCCTTTGGCCTTGGCGCCGCTCGGATTAAAGAACTGCTTTCCGTCAAAATGGTCTGATACCGGACCGGAATAGCCCGGCGCGGAAATGGAGTACCCGACTGCTACCGCAATCAGGGCAAAAAGGAGGATAAGGACAAAAAGGCTGATTAACAATTTAGATAGCATTGAGGGTGGGTAATGAACATCCCGAAAGATAGTGCCTGACCGGTGGGCCGCCAAACAGTATTTAGTTAACGTAAGCGGGCCGGGATAAGCGGCATTTGCATTCCGGTCACTTGCGTATACAACCTTTCGCGGAGGAATGGGGTCCTGGAAATGCGTACCTTCAGGCGCCTTAAACCCGTATGAAAGCACTCACCGTTTTTGTTCGCATCCTTAGTCTGGGCGGCTGGCTTTCGGCCGTTCTTCTGTCAAGTTGTTCACCCCCGGAGCCTGCACCGGAACCCGAAGAGCCGCTACAGGTGGTCGAGCCGCTGGGTGCGGCCCTGACCGGACAGTCCGCCGATCTGGCCCTGCAGTGGGGGGCGATGAGCCTGCGGATGGCCGCCCGAACGCCGGGCAATACGCCAACCTACGCCTCCCGGGCCTTTGGGTATCTGGGCCTGACCATGTACGAAACCAGCGTATACGGCATTCCAAACCGTAAATCGCTGGTACGGCAGGTCACGGGCCTGCGCAAACTGCCCCAGCCGAAAACAGGCCTGACCTATGACTGGGAGCTGAGTCTCAACGCCGGGCAGGCCTACATCCTGAAACAACTCTACGAGCATACTTTGCCCATTAACAAACTGGCGATCGATTCGCTGGAAACGGCCGTGCTGGCCAGCCGGAGCGTAGGGAAGGATACGGCCGTGGTCAACCGATCGGTAGTTTTCGGCAGGCAGGTTGCGGAGGCCATTTTTGCCTGGTCCAAAACGGACGGTGGCCACCGAGGGTACGAAAATCCGTTTCCGATGGACTATAATCTGCCCAGCGGACCGGGGTTCTGGGTGCCGCCCGCCGACGGCCAGGTCGCCATCCGCCGGGCGCTGCACCCGCATTGGGGAAAAAACCGAACGTTTGCTCCGGCCAATCTTCAGTTGGCGACGCCCAGACCGGCAGCCTTCTCGATTGATCCGAAGTCGGACTATTACGCCCTCTACCGGGCCGTCTACGAAAAAGGGATTGTGCTGACCCAGGAGGAAAAAGCCATCGTACTCTGGTGGGGCGACGATCCGAGCGAAACCTTTACGCCGCCCGGCCATTCGTACTACCTGGCCGGGGTGGCCATCCGGACGACCAAAGCCGACCTGGCCAAAGCCGTCGAAACCTACGCCCGGGTCGGCATGGCCGTGGCCGATGCTTTCATTACCTGCTGGAAAACGAAATACACCTACCACAACGAGCGGCCTTCGGGCTTCATCCGGACGTACATCACCTTCTGGACGCCCTACTTCCCCGAGCCGCCCTTTCCGGGCTACCCTTCCGGGCACGCGAGCCAGTCGGCCGCCGCAGCCACGGTACTGACCGATCTCTACGGGGATGGGGTCGCCTTTACCGACGACGCCCACGTGGGCCGTCACCTGGACCCATTCCGGGGTATCGAGTACAAAGCCAGGCAGTATAAATCCTTCTGGGAAACCGCCGAAGAATCCGCCCATTCCCGCTTCCTGGGCGGCATCCACACCCGCCAGGACAACGATACGGGACTAAGAGAGGGGAAGAAGGTTGGGGAGGCGGTGAATGGGCTGTTCAAGGATTGATGGATTGAAGGATTGATGGATTGATTTGTCTACAGTGATTCCGGTCAGAACGACTATAGAAACCTCAATCCTTCAATCCATCAATCCTTCAATCCTTAATTTACGGTACCAAAATCCGATCCACAATATGGACCACGCCATTGGAGCCGATGAGGTTGGGCGTGAGGATGGTGGCGGCGGTGGTCATTTTGGCGGTGCGGAGGGTGGGGTTGCCGTTGCTGGCGGCGACGGTGATCTGGCCGCCACCGGCGGTGGTCAGCGAACCCGGGTTGAGGTTGTTGCTAAAGAACCGGCCCAGCACGACGTGGTTGGTCAGCAGGGCGATGAGTTCGTTGACCGGTGCCACGGTGATGGCCGCCTGGTTAGCGTAGCCGGCGGCGCGGAAGGCATCGTCGGTCGGGGCAAAGACCGTCACGGCTTGGGCGTTGCTCTGCAGGCTGGCGGCCAGGGTCGGGTTGGACGCGGCGACGCGCTGCAGGGCGGCGTTGGCCAGGCTCAGGTTCTGGCGACCGGCTATGACGCCGACGATAGAGCCGTTCGGGGCGGCCGGCGGGGGCAGCAGGACGCGGTCAATGACGTGGATGATGCCGTTGGCGGCCTGAATATCGGTCTGCGAAACCCGGTTGCCATTTACGGTAAGGGCCCCGCCTGCTTTGTACACGAAGACATTATTGTTCGTCAGCAGCGTCGGGACTTCCTGGAGCAGGTTGTTGCTGCCTTCCGGAATGTCGGCCAGGGCGACCCGGCTGTTCAGGACGTGGTACCGGAGGATGTTGCCCAGGGTGGTGGCGTCGACGGCGTTAACCGAGGCGGCGTCCGGAAAGCCCGAAGCCTGGAAGGCTGCGTCATTGGGCGCAAAGAGCGTAAGCGTACCGGCTTTCAGGTTGTCGGACAGATTGGCCCGCTGGACTGCCGCGCGGAGGATGGTGAAGTCATTGCGCTCCAGGATGAGGTCGGCAATGGTTTTGGGATCGGCATCGTCGTCGTTGTTACAGGCACCTGCAACCAGCAGCAAGGCGAAAACCGCGGCCAGCTTACCGACCTGTCGGCGCGTAGCGTGGAAAAGCATCATAGTGTACAGAATGGATAAGATGAGCGAAATGGACAACGGGAAAACGGTTGCGTCCGGTGGACCCATACGAAGGGCCGCTGACTTTTTCGTTATACCGCCGAAAGTAGTAGTTTTAACCGCAAATAAACCCCTAATCCATGAAAAAAAGCCTTCTATTTCTTTGTCTGGCGGTTTCCCTGGCCTTTGTCGCCCCCCAGAAGAAAGTAAAGTTATTCAACGGTAAGGATCTGACGGGCTGGAAGATCTACGGTACCGAGAAATGGTACGTGGACAATGGCGAGCTGATCTGCGAGAGCGGACCCGACAAGGGCTATGGCTACCTGGCCACCGAAAAATCTTACAAGAATTTTGATCTGTCCCTGCAATTCAAGCAGGAAGCCAACGGGAACAGCGGCGTCTTTTTCCGGTCGACGATCGAGGGGACCAAGATCAGCGGCTGGCAGGTCGAAGTGGCACCGCCCAACCACGATACCGGAGGGATTTACGAATCATACGGCCGCGGCTGGCTGGTGCAGATTCCCCAGGAGAAAGAGAACATCCTGAAAGCCGGGGAGTGGAATACGCTCCGCATTCGTGTGGAAGGAGATCGCGTGCAGACCTGGCTCAACGGGCAGTCCATGGTCGATATGAAAGACGAAAAAATCGGGAAGGCCGACGGGTCGGTGGCGCTGCAGATCCACGACGGCGGCGGCATCAAGGTACGCTGGAAAAATCTGGTGCTGCGCGAAATTTAAGCCTTTTTTTATCGCCTAAAGCAGGAACGGCCTGCCCGCTGACGTAAGCTTACGTCAGCGGGCAGGCCGTTCGCATTTATGGAGACCGACGGGCATTAAGCCGCCAAAAGTGCATTCAGGTTGATGGAACCCAGGTATTTGTCGAGGCATTCGGAGCCCCGGCTGTCGTCACGCCGCAGCTCAATTCGCTCAATCTCCCAGAGCCCAAAGGAGTAGGCATGGTTAATGCGGTAGTGCAGTTCGGCGAAGTAGTCGTCGATATGGTACAGCGATACCGCAGAAGTGGCATCGGATACGGTCGAGATGAGGGAACCCTTTTCGAATACCAGGTGCAACTGCTCTTTCAGGCTCAGCGTAGGGAAGACATCTTCTATGATCATGGCGTTGTGCTCGATTTTTTGTGAATAATACGAAATGTGGTGTAAATATGTTTTAACTAGAAAAATAGTTTTTAAAAATTTTATCAGATTTCAGAAAATTTATTTAAACTATAAAAATAGTTGGTAATTTGATGCCTTGACTTATCCCTTGGTCCGGGAATGGAAGGGGTAAAGCTGCACCCGGAATTCCGCATTCTATCCTCCCAGAACCTGCTTTTACGCCGCCGATCCGGTCCTTTGTCGGAAAGTCCTGTTCGGGCGGTACCCCAGCCGGTAACTTTGTTGCCAACATCCGATGGTAAACAACAGCTACTGAACATGGTCCGACTTTTATGCCTGCTACTACTTACCGGCCCGCTGGCTCTGGCCCAGACGACGATCCGTGGTCGGGTTTCCGATGAACGGGGACGGGCCCTGCCGGGCGCTAATGTTTTTCTGCGCGGCACCTATGATGGAGCCAATGCCGACTCGACGGGTGCCTTCCGCTTCCGGACCAGCCGCCGTGATACAGCCACCCTGGCGGTTACCTTCGTCGGTTACGAACCCTTCAGCCGGAAACTGACGCTGGGCGGGGAGGTCGAGGTGAACGTCCGCCTGAGGGAAACCGCCAGCGAACTGAACACGGTCGTCATTACGGCGGGGGCCTTCGAAGCCAGCGACGAGCGGAAAATGACCCTGCTCAAGCCGCTGGACATCGTCACCACGGCCGGTGCCCAGGCCGATATCACGGCCGCAATGAATCTGCTGCCGGGGGCGCAGCGGGTCGGGGAACAGGAGGGCCTTTTCGTGCGGGGAGGGTCGAACCTGGAAACGAAGGTGGTCATCGACGGCCTGATCGTGCAGAACCCGTTCTTCAGCTCGCTGCCCGACGTTCAGCAGCGGGGGCGTTTTCAACCGTTTCTCTTCAAGGGTACTTCCTTCAGTACCGGAGGGTACTCGGCTCAGTACGGGCAGGCGCTTTCGTCGGTTCTGCTGCTGAATACGACCGACAAAGGGACCAACAACGGCCTGAGCGTCGGGCTCAACCTGGCCAATGCCAACCTGACCTACGACCAGAGTATGGCCCGTTCGTCCGTGTCCGCTACGGCCTATTACGGCAACCTCAGGCCCCTGTTTGCCCTGGTCCGGCAGAACATCGCCTGGACCCGGGAACCGGTTTTCGCGGGTTCATCGCTGACCTACCGCTACCAGCCCAACCAACACGGCCTGCTGAAAGTGTACGGCTCCTTCTCCGACAGCCGCCTGGGCATGGGATTCCGCGATCCTTCGGCCACCGACGGACGGACGGCCATCGACCAGCACAACCGCAATTCCTTCGCGACCAGCACCTATACCGACCAGTGGGACAACGGCCGCTGGCTGCTGAACACGGGCCTGTCCTACAGCCGCAATACCGACGATATGACCTTTTCGGGCCAGGACTTCGGCCGCCTCGACGAACGGACCCAGGCCCGGGCGGTGCTCACCCGGCTGCTGCCGGGCAATAACGCGCTCCTGTTCGGCGCGGAGGCCCACCACTTACGGCTCGAATCCGGTGTGGCCGGAACGCGGTACGGACTGACTGAGCGGTACTCGGCGGCGTTCGTGGAGACGGAACTCTACCTGACGAGGAAACTGGCCGGAAGACTAGGTGTACGGGGTGAATACAGCGATTTGCTCGACCGCTTCAACCTGGCGCCCCGGCTCTCGCTGGCCTACAAAACCGGGGCCTACAGCCAGGTATCACTGGCGGCAGGGCGCTTTTACCAGACGCCGGACTACCGTTTTCTCTTCCGCAATACCGGACTGGATTACGAGCGCGCCGACCATCTGATCCTGAATTACCAGATCATCAAAAACGGGCGTACGTTCCGCGCCGAGGCCTTCCATAAAGCCTATGACCAGCTGGTGCGCGAGTTTACGGGGCAGCCCTTCGACGCGAACCCTTACCGTTTCCCCTGGGGACGGACTGACAATACGGGATATGGCTTCGCCCGCGGTCTGGATTTCTTCTGGCGCGACCAGAAAAGCATCAAAGGGCTGGATTACTGGATTACCTACAGCCTGGTTGATACCAAACGCTTGTTCAGCCAGTACGCGGAACTGGCCACGCCAACCTTCGCTTCCAAACACAACCTGAGTCTGATCAGTAAGCGGTATTTCGCCCGGCTGCGGACCAGCCTGGGCCTGACTTACACCTTTACAAGCGGCCGTCCATACTACAACCCGAACCACGACCGATTCCTGGCCGACCGGACCCCGGCCGTGCATAACGTAAGTCTGTCGGGTAGCCGGCTCATGCGGGTAAAAGGCAACCTGGTGATCCTCTACGCGACGGTCGACAACCTGCTCAACACCCGCAACGTCTTTACCTACCGCTTTACCCCGGACGGCCAGACCCGCTACGCCGTCGGTCCCCAGTCCTACCGAAGCTTCTTCCTCGGCGGCATGATCATGCTGTCGGAAAAGGCGACCGTGACGGAGTTGTAATGAAAAGTTAAAAGTTAAAAGTTAAAAGTAATGCACTGATAGACAGTTTGCTGAATGGAAAATTCACTCAATCACTCAATCGCTCATTCACTCAATCTCCCAAGCCCTGTGAAAACCATCCTGACTTCCCTAGCTTTTGTGCTCCTGAGCACGGTGGCCTTTGCCCAGTCCGACGCCTACAAGGCGGCCATGTCCGAGGCGATTGCCGGCATGAAGACCCAAAACCAGAAGACGCCCGTACCGGAGATGCTGGCGACGGCCAACCGCTTTGAACGCATCGCCGGGGCCGAGACGAAAGAGTGGCTGCCCCGGTACTACGCCAGCCTGATGTATTTATACGCCGGTTTTATGGGGAAAGACGCCGCTGAGAAGGATCGGTACCTCGACAGCGCGGATAAATTTCTGAAAGAAGCCGAAGCGCTCTCGCCCAAAAACGACGAACTGGCCGTGCTGAAAGCCTACATCGCCCAGGCGCGGATGGTCGTGGACCCCATGAACCGCTGGCAGACGTACGGCGAGGCCTTCCGGGCGTCGGTAGCCGAAGCCAAAGCGATTAATCCCGATAATCCGCGGGCTTATATGCTGGAGGGATCCTCGCTAATGTACACGCCCGAGCAGTTCGGTGGCGGACCGGGAGCTGCCTGTCCGCTCCTGACAAAGGCCGCCGAAAAATTCGCTACCTTTAAACCCGTCAGCGAACTGCATCCGGCCTGGGGGCAGTCGAACCTGGCGCCGATGCTGGCCCGCTGCGGCAAGTAAGCCGGCCGGAAACGACGAATCATCCTGGTGCGGTGCACCGGCGAAGGAATGCTTCGCCGGTGCCGGTTTAAGCTGAACAACCCGACCCTCATTTACACAGGTATGGCTTTACCTTCTGGCAACGAGCCCAAAACGGACAACCCTTCGCTGGCTGAACTCCTTCGGCAGCGCTCGATTGGCGGCATCCTGCTGGCGATGGCCTTCGGGGCGCTGATCATGTACGGTACCAGCGGGGTTATCTATTTCAGTAATCAGATCTGGGCGACGCCGAATCCGCTCATGGCCCGGATGAACCGCTTTATCGTGGAGCAGAACCTGATCGCCGGGGCGGTGGCGGCCCTGATGTCCAGTTTGCTGGGGCCGCGGGTCGACCGGCTGCGGGTTTCGCTCGGGCTTCGGCATCTGGCGCTGTCGCTGCTGGTGGTGCTGGTCTGGTTTTTCCTGCAGGGCTTCCTGTTTTACATGGCGGATGGTCCGCGGCTAATCCGGGAGTTGAAACAAGCCTATCCAACCTACAATCAGCTGGACGCCCCCTGGTACCTCTACATGCTGGGGCCGCTGGTGGTCAGCAACCTGTTTTTTTATTTCCAGCGGCAGGGAAAGCAACTGACCCACAAGCTCACCGAACAGGCCTTCCGGCTTTCGCAGCTCGAACAGCTCAAGACCCGGGCTGAACTGGAAGCGCTCCAGGCCCGGATCAATCCCCATTTTCTGTACAATTCCCTCAACTCCATCGCCAGCCTGGTGCACGAAGAGCCCGACCGGGCCGAGCGGATGGTGCTGCTGCTCTCGAAGCTGTTCCGGTATACGACCGGGCTGCGGAACCAGTACTTCAACAGCGTTGCCAATGAGCTGGAGATGGTCCGGACGTACCTCGACGTAGAGCAGGTTCGCTTCGGTGACCGGCTGACGTACCGCATCGACCTGGCCGACGAAACGTTGCGGGAGCTGCGGATTCCGCAGTTTCTGCTGCAGCCGCTGGTCGAAAACGCCATCAAACACGGCGTTTCCAAAGTGGCCGGTCCGGGCGGCATCATCCTCCGGATTGCCGAAGAAGCAGGCTGGCTTTCGCTCTGCATCCACGACAATGGCCCGGCCTTCCCCGAGCAGCTCGTCGCGGGCTACGGCCTGCACAGCATTCAGGAAAAACTGCGGCTGCTCTACGGCGAAGACGCACGCCTGTCGGTCAATAACCGCCCCCGGAAAGAGATCGTCATCCAGATCCGGACCGAGCGGCTCAACAGCACCAAAGAAGAACTGACCGCCCAGGCGCCACCCGCCTTCAGCTGATTCCCTGCATTCCACCACCTTTCTATCTTGTCAAATGCTCCTCCGTACCCTGCTTATCGACGACGAACCGCTGGCCATCAGCCGCCTGCGCCGGCTTCTGACGCCTTATGCCGATCTGGTCACCATCGTAGGCGAAGCCGCCAACGGGGCGGAAGGGCTGACGGCCGTGGAGACGCTGCGACCTGATCTGCTGTTTCTGGACATCGAAATGCCCGGGCTCAACGGCTTTGAAATGCTGGCGCGGCTGACGTACCTGCCGATGGTTGTCTTTGCTACGGCCTACGACGAATACGCCGTCCGGGCTTTTGAGGAAAATTCGGTGGACTACCTGCTCAAGCCGGTAGAGCCCGACCGGCTCGAAAAGACCATGGAACGCATCCGCCGGCAGCAAACCGCTCCGGCCGAAACGCCTGCCCCCGACCTGCGGCACCTGCTCGACCTGCTCAAACCCAAAAAAGCCCTGCACAGCATTTCGGTCAAAACCGGAGAACGGATTCTGTTTATTCCCCTGGCGGAGGTAGCTTTTTTTGAGGCCGAAGACAAGTACGTCATGCTGCACACCACCGAGGGCCAGCAGTACCTGACCAGCTACACCATCAGTACGCTGGAGGAGAAACTACCGGACACCTTTCTGCGTATCAGCCGGTCCGTATTAATCAATACCTTCCACATTCGCGAAATTCAGCGCTACTTTAACGGAAAATACCTGGTCGTCCTGCGCGACAAAAAAGTCTCCCAGCTCCAGACCGGAACCACCTACCACGATAAACTACGGTCGTTGATGGAGTTATAATCCTTTCAAACCCCACCCAAAGTTCGTAACTTGCAGCCTGATTCTGAGACGCCCAAAAGCCTGGGCTGTTTTTGTTAAAAATTCTTAAATACCGATCGGGCTGAATGAAAGAACTCATTGACCAGAGCAATCTGCCCCAACACATTGCCGTTATTATGGACGGAAACGGGCGTTGGGCCAAACGGCAGGGCGCTGCGCGGGTATTCGGCCACCGAAATGCCATCAAGGCGGTCAGGGAAGTAACCGAGGGTTGTGCAGAATTGGGCGTCAAACACCTGACCTTATATACGTTCTCGACCGAAAACTGGAATCGGCCGAAGATGGAAGTCGACGCGCTGATGCAGCTTCTGGTCCACACCATCCGGGCGGAATTGCCGACCCTGATGGAAAACAACGTCCGGCTGACCACCATCGGCAAGACCGACACCCTGCCGGGAGCCTGCCAGGGCGAGTTGCAGGAAGCGATGCGGGCAACGGAGGGAAACACGGGTCTGAATCTCATTCTGGCCCTGAGTTATAGCGGAAAGTGGGATTTAATCGAAGCCGGCCGCAAGCTGGCGCTTCAGGTACAGGCCGGAAGCCTGCGACCGGAAGAGATCAGCGAAGCACACATAGCGGGGGCCCTGGCTACGGCCGGTATTCCGGATGTTGACCTGATGATTCGGACGGGTGGTGATCACCGCATCAGCAATTTCATGCTCTGGCAGCTGGCTTATGCGGAACTGTACATCATCAACGACGTGCTCTGGCCGGATTTCCGCAAGCCCCATCTCTGGGAAGCTGTGCTGGTGTACCAGGGCCGCGAACGACGCTTCGGCAAGACCAGTGAACAACTGGTGAAAGGATAGTGCCCACACAGGACAACATGAAATCAACACCCTACCCATTGGTATCCTCTTTTTTATCGCGTCTGACCCTGATTGCGCTGGGCAGTAGCCTCCTCTGGCTGGCCGCACCGGTCGCCCGGGCCCAGGTACGTCCGGGCATCGGCCTGGGGTACGGAAGCAGCCAGCAGGCGCCCAGCAACCCGCTGGAACCGAATTACGCCGAACCGAAAGAATACGAAATTGCCGGTCTGACCGTCTCGGGCAATAAATACCTCGATCCAAACTCCCTGCTGTCGATGACCGGCCTGAAAACCGGCGACAAGATTCGTTACCCGGGTGAAGCCCTCAACGGCGCCATCCGCAAACTGATGCAGTCGGGGCTCCTGGAAGACATCGAAATTCTGGCTACGGACGTCAACGGCGACAAGATTACCCTCAACTTCGCCATCCGGGAACAGCCGCGGCTTTACAAAATGGAGTTTCTGGGCATCCGCAAGGGCGAAAACGACGCTCTGAAGGAAAAGGTCAAACTCAACCTGGGCCGCCTGATCTCCAGCACCATCATCAAGAATACCCAGCTGACGGTGAAGAAATTCTTCGTCGAGAAGGGCTTTCTCAACACCAAAGTCCGCATCACTACGGTTACAACCGACAGCGCCCGGAACTACGCGACCATGCGGGTGATGATCGACAAGGGCAGCAAGGTTAAGATCAACAACATCGCCATCGAAGGCCGCGAGGAAGTCGAGGAATCGAAAGTGCGGCTGAAGATGAAGGGCACGAAGCAGGCCCGGTTAGGCCGGCTGTTTACGCCTTCCAAGTTCATTCCCAAGAAGTTTGAGGAAGACAAGGAAAAGCTCATCGAGTATTACAACAAGCTGGGCTACCGCGATGCGACCATTACCTTCGATTCGGTCTACGCCCACAACGACCGGAGTGTGAACATCATCCTGCGGCTCGACGAAGGGGGTAAATACTACATCCGCGACGTAACCTTCGAAGGGAACTTCCTGTATACCGATGAGCAGCTGACGGAGGTTATGGGTCTGCGTAAGGGCGACGTCTACAGCAAGGAAGAAATCGAAAAGAAGAAAAACGGAAACCCCGGCTCGGACCTTAGCTCGGTCTACATGGCCCGCGGTTACCTGTACTTCAACGCCGATGATGTCATCCGCGCCGTCGAGGGCGACTCCATCGACCTGGAATTCCGGATTTTCGAAGGCAAGCAGGCGACCATCAACCGCATTATCCTGAACGGGAACACCAAAACCAGTGACCACGTGGTGCTGCGCGAGATCCGGACGCTGCCGGGTCAGAAGTTCAGCAAGACGGACATCATCCGGACGCAGCGCGAGCTGGCCACGCTGGGCTACTTCGATCCCGAGAAGATCGGCATCAACCCGGTTCCGCAGCCGGACGGTACGGTCGATATCGAATATTCCGTCGAAGAAAAGCCCTCTGACCAGATCGAACTCTCGGGTGGCTGGGGTGGCTTTGTGGGCTTCGTGGGAACGCTCGGCCTGGTGTTTAACAACTTCTCGGCCCGCAACATTACGAACCTGAAAGCCTGGCGGCCCCTGCCGGCGGGCGACGGGCAGAAGCTGGCCCTGCGCTTCCAGGCGAACGGGCGGCAGTTCCAGACCTATTCGCTGACCTTTACCGAGCCCTGGCTCGGCGGCAAGCGGCCGAACTCGTTCTTTGTCAGCCTGAGCCACACGACTTTCCGGCAGTTCAACCAGTTTGACCTCTTTGCCCGCCGGCAGTCCCTGCGGAACGCCACGGCCTTCGGTTCCTACAGCAACACCAGCCTCTCGGTCGGTCTGTCGCGGCGACTGCGGTTCCCGGACGACTACTTTACCCTCAGCACCTCACTAACTTACCAGCAGTACGTACTCCGGGATCTGGACCTGTTCTTTATCGGCTACAGCAACGGTACCTCGAACAACGTCACCTATAACACCACCATCGCCCGGAACAGCATCGATAACCCGCAGTTCCCGCGGAACGGTTCGTCCTTCTCGCTGAGTGCCGCCCTGACACCGCCTTACTCGGCGCTGCGGGGAGCCAACTACCGGCCGGATGCGACCAACCCCTACAAGTGGGTGGAATACCATAAGTGGATGTTCGACGCCAGCTGGTTTGCGACCGTCACCGGGAAACTGGTACTGAACGCCCGGGCGCACATGGGCTTCCTGGGAAGTTACAACTCCCGGACTGAAATCGGACCGTTTGAGCGCTTCGTGCTCGGCGGCGCCGGTCTGGCCGGTACGGGGCAGTTCGCCCTGGCGCAGGACATCATCGGTCTGCGAGGTTATCCCGACCGCCGCGTCTACACGGGCCGCGGTAATATCGTCGCGGATAACATCACCCAGTCGCGGGGTGGGGTCGTCTTCAGCAAGTACATCATGGAACTTCGCTACCCGATCTCGCTCAACCCGTCGGCTACTATTTTCGCCCTGACCTTCCTGGAAGCGGGCAACAACTGGGGCAGCTATAAGAACTTCAATCCGTTCGACCTGAAGCGGTCGGCCGGGGTAGGAGCGCGGATTTTCATGCCGGCCTTTGGGCTGATTGGGATCGACTGGGCCTACGGCTTCGACCGAATCCCGGGCGCACAGGAAAAACCAACTGGCCAGTTCCACTTTACGATCGGTCAGCAGATTAGATAAGAAATTAGTGGAACCGACGTTAATCCATAGACGTTCAAGGTTTGTCTAAGCCAGGGAAAGGCACTGATAGTGAAGCGCTCTGCAACTTAACAGGCAGGTCCGCTGACCGAAAAAAAGCATGAAAAAAGGACTGATTTTTGTAACTTTGGCATTCTTTCTGGCGATTCCGTCGGCCTTTGCCCAGAAATTGGGGTATGTCGATACGGAGTTCATCACCGGAAAAATGCCCGAGTACCAGAAAGCCCTGGCGGAAATTGACCGGTTCGCGGAAAAGTGGTCCAAGGACATTCAGGACAAGTACGTCGAGATTGAGAAGCTGCAGAAAGCGTATCAGGCCGAGGAAATCCTGCTGACGGAAGACATGAAGCGGGAACGGTTACGGGTCATTGCCGAGAAAGAGCGGGAAGCCCGGGAGTACAACAACCGGGTATTCGGCTACGAAGGGTTGCTGTTTCAGAAGAAGAAGGAACAGATCAAGCCCGTCATGGAGCTCGTTAACCGGGCAATTGAGAAAGTTGCGGCGCAGAAGAAACTGGACCTTATTTTTGACAAAGCCAGCGACTCGGTAGCCTTGCTGTTCACCAATCCCCGTCACGATTACACGGACTACGTCCTGGAAGAGATGGGCCTGAGTGCCGAACAGAAGACCGGCCGGGCAACGGCTCAGACAGCGACGGAGCCGGTAGTACCGGCAGAATCCAAGCCCAAAGCAAGTACGAAATCATCGCAAAAACCTAAATAATTTCTGATTCTAATGAAAAACAAACTGATCCTTGCACTGGCCGCTGTGCTGATGTTAGGTACTTCCGGTCGGGTTCTGGCGCAGGCGCAACAGCCCGTTACGACCCCCGCTCCGACCGTCGTTAAGATTGGCTACGCGAATATTGACTATATCCTGTCGAATATGCCCGAGAGCAAGGACATTCAGAACCAGCTCGGCATTCAGCGTTCGCAACTGGAAAATCAGTACAATACGCTGATGAAGGAATTCCAGGATAAGCTGGCCACTTACGAGAAGGGTGCTGCCCAGATGTCGGAAGTCATTCGTGCTGACCGGGAAAAAGAGCTTCAGGGTCTGCAGACGCGCATCCAGGAGTTCCAGCGCAGTGCCGAAGAAACGCTGCAGAAGAAGCAGCAGCAGCTGCTGACGCCGGTGCTGACGAAGATCCAGACCAACATCGACGCCGTCGCGAAGGAGAACAACTACACGCACATCTTCAATACGGATGCCGGCACGGGTACCTCACCGATCCTGCTGTACGCTTCGAAAGAATCAGACATCAGCGAGCTGGTCTTCAAGAAAATGGGTGTAACGGTACCGGCTCCGGGAACGGCCACGAACCAGACGCCGCAGCAGAACAGCGCCACGACCAAGCCCGCTACGACGCCGGCCAACAAACCGGCCACTACGGCACCGAAGAAAAACTAAGGCTGATCGGATCAGTCCATTTCAAAGCCACATCCCAACGGGTGTGGCTTTTTTGCTGGTAAAAGAATTTCTCAGGAAAGTTCAATTAAGCGCCTTGTGCCGGCGATTTCTGGGGAAAAGCCCTGCCGGATACCGAAAGCGTAAAATGTTCGCACTATTTTTGCGTTACCTGATAAATCAATGGATGAAACGCGTCACTATGCGGCTGTACATAAGTTGTCTGTTCACCCTCCTGCTTTGTACGTTCGGTCGGCCCGGCCACTCCCAGGAAAGCAAACCTCTCCAAATAATCCTACCGCAGCAACCCGGCTGGAACACCATTCCCGAGGGTAAGCTGGTTGAATTTTCGCTCAAAACCGTCGGTGGTAAGTCCGATACGCTCTCCTTTGGGATCGTGGAAGGCCGCCTCGAAGGCATGACTCTGGACTCCCTGGGCCGCTTTACCTGGACACCCGGTTTTGACCTGGCTGACCGCATCAACAGTGTCCGGCAGGTGCCGGTGCTGGTCGAAGCCCGGAATTCAAAAGGGGAGCGGGTTACCCAATCGAGTGAGTTTCGTGTTCAGCACGTCAACCGCCCCCCCATGGTGGGCGAACTGCGGCCTTTCTACGTGCGGTACAAGACCCAGAATACCTACAAAATGGATCCCAACCTGGTCCGGGACGAAGACAACGACCCGGTGGTGTACATTCCCATCACCGATCAGATGCCGGAAGGGTCCAAGATGTCGGCCCAGGGCGAGCTGACCTGGACGCTTTCGCTGAACCAGTTCAATAAACTGAAGAGCCAGCCCCAGTACATTGAATTCTGGGTCGAAGATCAGCCGGCGAAATCCCGCACCCGGGGCCGGCTGCGGGTGGAAGTCACGCAGATGGACCTGCCGCCGGATATTGCGGCCATTCCGAAGGATCCGCACATCCGAATCAAGGAAAATGCCACGGTCAACCTGAAGTTTTACCTCAGTGATCCCAACGGCGATGACGATCTGACCACCTTCAGCTTTCTCTCCGAGAACCAGCTGGTGCCCAAGAGCGCGCTCATTAAGAACACCAATACCCAGTACGAGTTCATCTGGACGCCGGGCTACGATTTTGTGAAGGATCCGTACGACTCGCTGCGGTTTGAAATCATCTTCTACGCGCTGGACAAAGCCCAGAACCGCGAAGAACGCCGGATCGGCTTTACGGTCTTCAATACCGTGAACGAAGCCGAGAAAGACCGGTACCTCTACGCCCAGTACCGCCAGGTCCTGGTCAGCGCCTGGAACCTGCTCGAGCAGATGCAGGAAAAAGAAGAGGAACTGAAACGGAGTTACCGCCGGGCGAAAAAGGGCAAGCAGAACCGCTCCGTGGTCAACGCTTCGCTGGGGGCGGTTACCGGGGTAGCCCCGACCATCGCCGCCAACAACAACCAGAACCCGGGGCTTCAGCAGAATCTGCGGTATGTGTCGGCCGTAGGCGGAACGGCGGTGATGACAATGGGCACCCTCGAAGCAACGGAAGTAATCGGGAAGTCGATGAAAGACCTGCTCGACCGCTTCAATTACGTCATGAACAAAAAGAGCGAGCTGCAGAACAAAGGCGACATCTTCGCCCGGGAATACGCCCTTAAGGCCAGCCGCCGGAACAACGATTTTGTCAAACGCCTCGACGATTTCCGAGCCTCCATGAGCCTGAACGGTCTGGTCGCCCTTGAACTCGACGCCGGCTGGGAGAATAAAAAGGAAGCCACCGATAAGGCCATCAAACGGACGTTCAAGGACTTTACGCCCTTGAATGAGACGCAGTAGGAGGCAATAAGGCTAAAAAAGGAAAAGGCTGAGCGGGTTGTCCATCCGCTCAGCCTTTTCCTTTTTTAGTTTTTTAACTTACTTCTTCACACTCGCCTTTGTCGGAGCTGGCTTGGCCGGCGCCGGTTTCTGCTGGCGCTGGAGGAAGTCGAAATACCCTTCCAGATCTTCGATTGGCAGGCGGCGGGCCAGAATTTTCTTGCTGCGGTCCAGAACGTAGACCGTCGGGGTCGAATACACGTCGTAGCGGCGCTTGTAATCAATGCCCGCGCTGGGCCCGTAGCCGTTCATTAGTTTCTGCAATTTGAACTCGCGGATAAACTGGTTCCATTTTTCGGGCGAGTTCTGGACGGCGACCGCAAAAATCTGCAGTCCTTTGGCTTTATTGGCTTCGTAGAACTGCCGCAGTTTGGGCGCCGATTCGCGGCAGTGGCCGCATTCGGGATCGTAGAAAAAGACGACCGTATAAGCGGCGTTGATGTCGTTCAGCGAACGGAAGCGCCCCAGCGTATCCTGCACCGAGAAGTTGGGCAGCACCTTGCCCGTCAGCAGGGGTTTCAGGGTCTGAACGCGTTCGCGCAGGCTGGTCAGCGTGGCCGTGTCGCTGACTTCAATCTGCCGGGTCAGCCAGTATTTCTCAACCAGGTGGACATACAGGCCGTCGGTCCCGAGGACTTTCGGCTGTTCGTACTGGCTGGTAATGTACCAGATGGTGTGGTTGAGGACCTCCTTATTGGCCCGGGCCTTGCCGATGATGAAATCGGCCTCTTTGATCAGCGAGTCGGCCGACTGCACGGTCAGCTCCTTGATGTACCGGTCGATTTTCTGCTGGAGGAAAGGCGTCCGGATGAGGCGGTCGTCGCTGAAATCCAGGTTATCGAAGAAACGGGCCTTGTAGGCCTGGAACAGTCGGGTGGAATCCACGGAGCCGTCGGCCCGGCGGGGCAGGGGCGGAACCTCGGGATCGGCGGCGGCTTCGAGCAGCTTGACCGTCAGCGTTCCTTTGTTTTTAGCCAGGAAGTTCCGGCGGAAATCGGCCGCTTCTTTCTGCAGGGCCGCAATACGGGTTGGAACCGTCGGGTCCTGCTGAAGGCGGGCTTTCCCCTGGATGACGTTCATCTCCTCGTATTTTTGCCGAAGGTATTGCTGGTAGCTGTAGAACAGCTCGTTTTCCCGGGAGCCCGTCACCCGCATGCGGCTGACCACATCGGCCGTGTCGGTCTCAAAGGCAAACTGCTGCTCACCGATGACCAGCTGCAGGACCGGCTTGGCATCCACGACGATCATGTACAGGCCTTCCGGCAGCTTTTTGGTGCCGGTAAAGACTACCCGCCCTTCGGCGTCGGTTTTGGCCGTATCGCGCGGCGTATACTGCGTCGGGCCGAAGAAATGGGCCAGGTAACAGGTCGCGTCTTTGAGGCCTTTGATCTGGCCGGTAATCCGGTGGGCTTCCGGTGCCTGCGCAAAGAGAGCGGTGCTGCTCAGCCCCAGCAGGAACGTCAGGCTGCGTAGTCGGTGAAGCATGGAGGGCATACGAAACAGATTCCGGAGCGGGGGAGGTTGGCCCGTATCCGTAAAACACACAAATTTATCCTTTTTATAACGCCGCCCGGTCCGGGAAACGCATTTCGATGTTCTACTTTTTGTCCAAAGTAATCAGTTATTTACTGACCTCGGCCGGGCTGCTGACCGTGGTCCTGGTGCTGGCCCTGCTAATCCGCAAACCCGGCTGGAGCCGCCGGCTGCTCGCCCTGGGGCTCGGCCTCTGGTGGCTGTTGGGCGCGGGCTTTGTTTCCAACGAACTGGCCCTGTGGTGGGAGGTGCCGGAACGCCCGCTGGCCCCAGCGGGCAAACCGCGGCTGGGGATCGTCCTGACGGGCGGTATGGTACAGACAGACCGCCCGCCCTTCGACCGGATTCACCTGGGCGATCAGGCCGACCGACTCGCGCAGGCGCTGCTGCTTTACAAGGCCGGTACGATCCAAAAAATCCTGATCAGCGGGGGCATTGGCCTGATTATTCCGCGGGAGCAAGCCGACGAAGGGAAACTGGCTGCCCGGTTTCTGATGGCCGCGGGCGTGCCGGCCAGCGATATCGTGCTGGAAAACCGCTCCCGGAATACCTACGAAAATGCCCGGTTCACGGCTCCCATCCTGAAGAAGCAGTTTCCGGGCAACGACTATGTGCTCATTACGGCAGCCTCCCACCAGCGAAGGGCCCTGGCCTGCTTTCGCCGGCAGGGCATTACCGCGATTCCCTACCCGGCCGCCTATATTGGCCAGCAGCGCCGCTGGACACCCGGCCAGTTCCTCCCCACCGAGCACGGCCTCCGCGATACCTACACGCTGCTGCACGTACTGGTGGGGTATTGGATGTATTGGGGGGTGGGGTATTTATAAGTCGTCAGTCGCGGTCCGCCGCAGCGGTCAGTCGTCAGTCTGTCAGTCGCTTCGCTAGGAAGCCAACTAGAGGGCGGAGCCGACTGATGACTGATGACTGTTGACTGACGACTGACAGCCTTTACACACTAAGAATCCGCACCATCCGCAGCAGGTCCTCGCTGATGGGTTTGGGGAGTTTGATGGTGTCGCGGAAGGGGGTGTAGACGAGTTCGTTGTTGACGACACCGGCCATGACGTTTTTGTAGCCGTTCAGGAGGCCTTCCAGGGCGCCCAGGCCGAGGCGGCTGGCCAGAATGCGGTCGTAGGCGGTCGGAATGCCACCCCGCTGGATGTGGCCCAGGGTCGTCACGCGCATGTCGACGCCGCCGCCCACCTGCTGCCGAATCTTTTCGGCCACTTCGGCGGCATTGCCTTCTTCGTCGCCTTCCGCCACCACGATGATGGAGGAGGATTTGGACCGGCTCCAGCCCTGCTTGAGGGTTTCGACCACCTCCGAAATGGGCGTCAGCACTTCCGGCACCATCACCATTTCGGCCCCGCCGGCAATTCCCGACTGGATGGCGATGTAACCTGAGTCGCGGCCCATCACTTCGATGAAGAAGACCCGGTCGTGGGAGTCGGCCGTATCGCGGATTTTATCAATGGCTTCCAGGGCCGTATTTACCGCCGTGTCAAAGCCAATGGTATGGTCGGTGCCGTACAGATCGTTATCGATGGTACCCGGAGCGCCTACTGTGGGGATGCTGTATTCGTCGTGGAAGATGGTAGCGCCCGTGAAGGTACCGTTCCCGCCAATCGCTACCAGGCCTTCGATGCCGTGTTTCTGGAGCTGCTCAAACGCTTTGTGACGACCTTCCGGCGTCATGAATTCCTTACTCCGAGCCGACTTGAGAATGGTCCCCCCGCGCTGCACGATATTGCTCACCGAATGGGAGGTCATCTGAAAGATATCGCCGTTGATCATACCGCTGTACCCCCGCCGGATGCCGAATACTTCGACGCCGTGGTAAACCGCACCGCGAACCACAGCCCGAATGCAGGCGTTCATGCCCGGTGCGTCACCTCCGGAAGTAAAAACAGCTATGCGCTTCATGATTATAGTCTATTTTAGGTTCTTTAAGTACAAAAGAAGATTCGTTGGGTTTGGGCAAGCGAACCGCAAATTTATTTTCATTTCCCAACAAATCGACAAATCAATCCAACGAAATACAAAATTCACGCAACTTTAATCCTAAGGCTTTCGGGCCCCGGAACGGGTCAATTTTCGCTTTAGATAGGGGTATACGAGGTAGCTGAGCTTGGCCGAAGCGATGCCAATACCGGCCCCAGCGACTACGTCCGACCAGTGGTGACGGGCGTTGGCCACGCGCAGCACGGCCGTCGCGGAAGCCAGCGAATAGCCCGCTACGCTGATCCACGGACTCCGGTGCCGGTAGGCCTGGTGCAGCAGCTCGGCTCCCGTAAACGCCACGGCCGTATGACCCGATGGAAAGGACCGGCGGTCGGACCCATCGGGGCGCGTCGACCGGACCGTCCGCTTCAGCGGTTCCGTAAAGCCCACCATGAATACGTTGGCCAGTACCGTAGCGGCTACTTCGTCGCCCAGGGATACGGCTGGTTTTACGCCGGCTAGCTGCAGGGCGGCTCGGATGCCATACGGCCCCAATCGCAGGTAATCGTCGGCGTAGGAAACCTGAGTAGTCGACCGAAAGGGTGCCCGGGTCTGCTCACCCAACAGGCCGGCCCCGGCGGCAACCATGGCCGAAGGAACGATAAAGGCCTTGAGCGGGTATCGGCGGGCGGTCGGCAGGGAGTCACCGGCGCTTGGACCGGACTGGGCCAGTCCGGAAAAAGCAGCGAGCCAGGCAACAAACAGAAAAACGAAGCGGTGAACAGAATGCATGGGTACGGTGGTCATGGGTGGCGTTAATGGCTAAACCGAAACCAGGCCGCCCGGGCCAGGATGCAGAGGTGGTTCCAGACCGTTGCGGGGTAGCCAAAGTGATCGGCCAGGACCCGGAACCGGTCCACAAGCGACTGCCGGTGGCGCTGGACGGAGAGGCCCCCGGTCAGGTATTTACAAAGAATAAAATCGAGATACACTACGTTCTGGGCCTCCTTCAGGCAGCGGATCTCCCAGTCGACATCCGCACTCAGGTTATCGACCGGATACAGGGGCGCGATGCGGCGGCGGGCGATAAAGGCCTGGTGGCAGACTTTCATGCCCAGAGCCATGTCCTGCCAGCGCAGGTTTCGGGGCAGCCGGTGGGGGGTTACCGCCGAACGCAGCCCGATGTGCTGCCCTGTATCGTCCACGAAGAGGGCGTCGGAGTAATATACGTCGGCTTTTTCTGTGGAGAGCGCGTTCAACAAACTTGGCAGGGTCGTCGAATCGTAGGCTTCGTCGCCGGCGTTCAGAAACCAGACAAATTCCCCCGTAGCGCGCTGCAGGCCCTTGTTCATGGCGTCATAGAGGCCGCGGTCCGGTTCGGAAATCCAGCCGGAAATATGCGCCTCGTACCGCCGGATGATGTCCAGCGTACCGTCCCGGGAGCCGCCGTCGATGATCAGGTATTCCACCTCCGGCTGCGGCCCGGCGGCGATGAGGCTCCGGATGGTTCGTTCGAGAAAGCGCTCGGCCTGGTAGGTGACGGTGATAACGGTTAGCAGCGGCATGGTGGTGTAAACGCGTAGAAGGCGGAGGTGTTTCAGGAAAGCAGCAGCGTCTGGTAAAACGAAAGGGCCTGGCGGGTAACGACCGGGTACGATACGGTTTCGGCTGCCCAGGCCGTAGCCTGCCGGCGAAGGGTGGGTAAATCGGCTTCCTGCAGCAGCCAGCGCAGGCCGTTGGCCAGGTCGTCGGCCGATGCCGTTTCGGCCAGGTAGCCCGTTTCCCGGTGGCGGATCTGCTCCGGGATGCCCCCGGTCCGGAAGCCCACCACCGGCGTCCCGCAGGCCAGCGCCTCGATAATGGTGTTGGGGTAATTGTCTTCCAGCGACGGACTCAGCAGGGCATCGGCCGCCTGATACACCTGGATCATGCGGGCTTCTTCCGCCACCGAACCGAGGCTGTGGACAGGGAGCGGCAAAGCGCTTAAGACGTCCGCATTGGGTTTGCCGAAGACCACCAACTCCGTATCCGGCAACTGGTTCCGCAGTTGCCCCAGCGCTTCCTGAACGTAGCGAAAGCCTTTCCGGGGATCATTCGTGTTCAGGCTGCCGAACAGGAGCAATTGCTTGTCGGTGGGCAGACCCAGGGCCTGGCGAACGGCCGAACGGTCGGGAACGGGCCGAAAACGAGCCGTATCGATGGGATTCGGCAGTACCTGCACGGGGATATGCCGCGCCAGCGCACTCTGCTGCGCTAGCCCGGCAAGCCAACGACTCGGGGTGAGGAAGGTGAGCGGCGCGTTTTGAAATAGTGGTAGTTTATCCTCGAAAACCCGGTAGGCGAGATCCCGCTCGGCCGGGCGACGCAGAAACGGGCAGTGTTGGCAGTGAGTCTGGTATCGCAGGCAGCCCCGGCTATAGTGGCAGCCGCCCGTAAAGGCCCACATATCGTGCAGCGTCCAGACGATGGGCTTCCCCAGGCGGAAGAGCTTTTTCATGCCGCGGATGGACAGAAAGCCGAACTGGGTCCAGTGCAGGTGCAGCAGGTCGGCTTCCCGGACGAGCGGATGGGTGCTGAGGTCGGTGCCTACCCGGGCGGGCGAAAAGGCGAAGCGTTCCGCTTTCGAGCGTTCGTAGGGCCAGAAGCTCAGCCGGTCGAGGGCGAAGCGGCCCAGGGCGAGCTTCTTTTGCAGGGCCGATTGGGCCAGACTCACGACGTCGGGTTCGTCGAAATCCGTCTGGAGCACCAGCATCCGCGACCGAACGCCCGCCCGGTTGAGGGCCTCGTTGAGCCGCCGGGCGGCGATGCCCGCCCCGCCTGTGGCGTGAAAGGTGCTCAGGTGCAGGATGTTCATTGATCGCGCCAGGCGTGGATGTTCAGTTGGAGATCCATGACCGCACTGCCCGGGTAACGGCGGTCGAGAAAGGGCGGCCGTTTGCGGTGCTGGTTCGTATCGACATAATACCGGAACCCGTTTTCTTCCAGAATCTGCATCACCCCGGCCAGGCTCTGCGGGTGGCCGATATAGGAATGGAACTCCACAAACAGCCGCTCCACCTTCCCGAGCCGATCGCGGCAGTCGTCCAGCACGGCCGTTTCGGCCCCTTCGATGTCGATTTTCAGTAAATCCACCCGGGCTTCGCGGTCCAGGTAATCCCGGAGCCGCACGGACGGAATCAGCGTCTGGGCTTCGGTCGAAAAGATAGAGGAGGAATCCGCCGCCTCGCTGCCGAAGGAGACGCCCCGGTCGTGGGTCCAGACGGCCTTGTTGATCACTTCTACGCCGGTAATGCCGTTGGTGCGGAGGTTTTCCTGAAGGATCTGGCCGATCGTGGGGTCAGCTTCAAAGGCCAGGATGCGGGCCAGAGGATATCGCTCCCGGAAGTAAGCCACGCTCATGCCGATATTGGCCCCGCAGTCGAGGATTACCGGTGGCTGGGCCGGTTCAGGAAATTCATAGAGGGCGTCAGTATAAATTTCCTTGTACTGCCAGACAAACGAAAGCGCGTCGGGCACCGTAAACCGGTACCGTCCGAAGCGGGCTGTCAGGCGCTGGTACCGCGGCCGTCCGGCATAGCGCCAGAGCAGGGCCAGAAAGGTCCGGCCGCGCGGGTTAGTCAGCGAACGGAAAGCATCCTTGAACAAAAAACGGAATAGGAGCATAAGACAAAGGTAGCATCCCCGCGGCAAAACACCGTACGCGCCTTACCGGTAGCCGAACTTGATCCGGTTGATGAGCTGGCGCAGCATCGTCGGGCGGGCGTAGCGCTGCAGCCGGCGGATCACCTCCGCATCGGGCTGAACGTCGGCCGTGAGCCGGACGGGTCCTTCGTGGAGATCGACGTGGTGGCGGTGTTTGAGCGTCACGTTGGTGCCTTCGTCGTAGCCGATATGCTGCACCTTCGAGTGGCGCGGGAAAAGGCAGTAGCGATCCTGCTTGTAATGGGTGTAACTCCAGCGCACCGCCCAGGAGCTGATCAGCCCGCGCTGCTGCTTCTGGAGCATGGGCAGCAGATCGGCCCCGCCCCGGGTAAACTGCCGGCGGGCTTCCGGGTCTCGGATGAAGTCGGGGTAGTCGCGCATGTCCCAGTCAGCCTTCGCCCAGCGGTCTTTCCAGGTAGCCCAGCCCAGGGACGAGGCCCGGGGCAGCAGCAGAACGTCGTGGGGGTAATTCGCCGGCAGAGCAATCGGGTACATATAGGAGGAAATGGAAAAGACCAGCGGGTTTCGCTCGTAAAAATCGAGCGCTTCGTTGAGGTAATTCAGTAAATCGGGTGTGGAAAGCAGGTCGTCTTCCATGACGATCACCCGGCCGTGGCGTTCGACGACCTGCGAGACGCCGCGGATCACCGACGGGCCCAGGCCGCGGTTTTGTGGGCTTTCGTCGACATGCACGGCCGCAAAGCCGGTAATGGTTTTCAGGTAAGCGCGCACCTGTCCGACGCGTTCGGCATCCGCTTCGCTTTTGGGGCCGTCCGAGAAAATGTACAGCTCACTCTGGGGGGCCAGCGTGTTGGCCTGCAGACCTTCGACGGTCCGGCGTAAGTGGGTGGGGCGGTTATAACAAAAGAGGACGATGGGAGCGGGCGCCATAATGCAGCGGAATGAGTACCGAACGCGTGTTCGGGCGGGCAAAAATAGGTAAGTTTGCAGACTTAATCCGAATGCTAGCCCGGAAGCCCGCCCCCGCGATTCAATATGAGTGAGTTACGCACCGAAGCCCTGCCCGACGACCCGGCCGAACATTACCGCCTCAAGCCCGGCTGGTCGAACCCGCGCCGGTACTACCTCCGCAAGCTAAGCGAACTGGTGCGCTACGCCAAGGCGACCTTCGTCGACCCGGTGAGCCAGACCCGGCCCATTACGCTGGCCGATTACGGCTGCGGGACGAAGCCTTACCTTTCGCTGTTTACCGCCGACAATATTCGTTACCTGGGCATCGACCTGGCCTGGAATCCGCATGCCGACGTCTACATCGGCTCCGACAGCCGGATTGAAATGCCCGACGAGCAGGTGGACGTCGTGCTCTCGACCCAGGTGCTGGAACACGTGGAAGACCCGGAAGGCTACCTGCGCGAGGCGGCCCGGATTCTGAAGCCCGGCGGTACGCTGCTGCTGACGACCCACGGTTACTGGATGTACCATCCCGACCCCACCGATTACTGGCGCTGGACCTCGGCGGGTCTGCAGAAGATCGTGGCGCGCAACGGCTTTGAGGTGGTGGCCTTTCGCGGCATCATCGGCCGCTCGGCCATGGGTCTGCAACTGTTTCAGGACGGTTTTCTCTTTAAAATTCCCCGCTGGGCCTGGCCGCCCTTTACGATCCTGATGCAGGCGCTCATTACGCTTTTTGACAAAACGACCTCCCAGGAAACGCGGGATAAGGATGCCTGTACGTATCTGGTGGTGGGGAGGAAGGTAGCCGCTCAACCGTCCAGCCCCTCAGCCTGATTGCCCATGAAGCTCTGCCTGGCCTACCCCAACGCCGATTCCTATTCGGAAACCTTTATCCAGAACCACGTTCGGTACCTGGAACCGGCCCTGACGCTGACCGGCGGCTGGCGACCGTACCGGACGAAGGAGGGAGCCAGCATCATCCGGATACCCCTGGCCGAGCCGGTGCGGGTAGGCATCAAACGCGGTTTTCGCGGCTCTATCCGGCCTTTTATACCCATTTTTTGACCCGTTACCTGAAGGAAAAGCGGCCGGACGTGCTGCTGGCCGAGTATGGCATTACCGGCGTATCGGTCCTGGACGCCTGCCGGGCGGCGGGGGTGCCGCTGGTGGTGCATTTCCACGGCTTTGACGCCACCAACCGCCCGACCCTGGCTGAGTACGGAACCGCCTACCGCTCGGTTTTTGCCTACGCGAAGGCAATCGTAGCGGTTTCGGACGATATGGTGCAGCAGTTGATTCAGCTCGGGGCGGATCCGGCCAAGGTGCACCGCAACCCGTACGGCGTGGAAACGGAGCGGTTTACGGGAGCCAGTCCGGCCAGGGCCGAAAAGGTGGTGCTGGCCGTCGGGCGGTTCACGGGCAAAAAAGCGCCGCAGCTGACCATTCGGGCCTTCGACAAGGTCCTGGAAAAGCATCCCGACGCCCAGCTGGTGATGATCGGGGCCGGGGAGTTGCTGGACGAATGCCAGAAACTGGTGGGAACCCTGCAACTGCGGCATGCCGTCCGGCTGCTGGGCGTGCAGTCTCCGGAAGAAGTGGCGGGCTGGCACCGGCGGGCGCGGGTATTCGTCCAGCATTCGATGATCAATCCCGAGAATGGCGATTCGGAAGGAACGCCCAACACCATCCTGGAAGCTTCGGCGGCGGGCCTACCCATCGTCAGTACCCGGCACGCGGGCATCAAGGAGGCCGTCAGCGAAGGCGAGACGGGTTTCCTGGTCGAGGAAGGCGACGTAGTCGGCATGACTGCGGCCCTCGACCGGATGCTGAGCGACGCTTCCCTGGCCGGGACCATGGGGCAGGCCGCCCGGCAGAAGATGCTGCGGGAGTACGAAATGCAGAAGCGGATCGAGGCGCTGCGTGAGCTGCTGATTAACCCATGAAGAGAAGTGTTATTTTAGTTTGGAAGTTTAGGGTTTAAAGTTCAAGGTTATCGTAAGTACTGGTTTGTTAGTATGGATGGGCGAAACCATAAACGTTAAACCAAATTCACCGTAACCAAATACAAAAGGATGAATGACTGGCTGTGTCGTGGCCTTGGGCTGCTGACGCTTTGTTGCTTTTCTTTATTCAGTTTTGCGCAGAATCTGCAGAATGGCCTGATTGCCCATTACCCGTTTAAAAACAACGCCCGGGACGCCCACGGAACCCACCACGGACAGGTTTACGGAGCGCAAATGACGGAGGATCGCTTTGGGAGACCCAACCATGCCTACCTGTTTGATGGATTCAATGATTACATCGACGTACCAGTTGATGCGTTTCTGACACCGAATTACACGTATTCGCTCTGGGCCCAGATCAGCGAACCACTTGGCTGGGGAACGTATCAATATGCTTTTTGGATCGGTGGAACAGGGGCCGATCAGGGAGTCGGCGTCAGCAACGCGGCCAATAACGTGACAGGCTGGATATACGGCAGCTACCTGGTATCTCCTCAGCCTGCGGTTGCCTTTATCACCGATGGGCTCTCACCGACTCCGGGACGTTGGTACCACCTGGTGGCGGTTCGGGAGACTTCCTTCATCCGCTTTTACGTTGACGGAGTCCTGGTTGGGCAGGCCACTACGCAGGGGCGCCTGCCCGCTTACAGCCTGAATCCATACATGGCGATCGGCGCTCGCCTGACTTCGGGTCAGTTTTTTCGCGGAAAAATCGATGATATCCGACTGTATGACCGACCACTGAGTACCGAAGAGGTTACCGAGCTGTATAAGGAACAACCCGAAAAGAGTAGCACGACCATTAAAGTAAAGACCCAGCCGGGCGTACGCTGTGGCGGGCAGCGCCTGACAGTAGCCTTCGACACGACCGGAAAATATTTTGAAGACAACGAGTTTCGGGTGCAACTCGCCCAGAAAGGGCAGTCGTTTGTCGATGTGGGGGGGAGCAGTACCGGAAGTCCGGTGACGGTTAGCCTACCGACGGAAGTATCGGCCGAGGCAGCGTACGAGATTCGGGTGGTGGCTTCCTCACCTTCAACCATTTCGGATACGGTGGCCATGGCGGCCCTGCTGCCTCCGCCGGTAGCCTCGCTTTCGGGGAGCAGTACCATAACGACGGGGCAGGCGGCTATCCTGCGGCTGGAACTGGCGGGCGTCGGTCCCTGGGCCGTGGAGCTATCCAACGGCCAAACGCTGACCAATATCCGGGAGGAACTGCTCCATATTCGGGTCGAACCCGCCGGGACGACATCGTACACAATCCGCAGCGTCCGGACGGCTGAGTGCGGGCCGGGCGAAACCAAGGGGGAGGCGGCAATTACGGTCATGGAGCCGAATCCCGCCAATCCGCCGAATCTGTTAGCCTTCTATCCGTTCAGTGGGTCGGCCCAGGATGTTTACGGCCAGAATCATGGTCAGGTGTTTGGCGCTTCGCTCACGACGGATCGCTTCGGCCGGGCCAACCAGGCTTACGTGTTTAACGGCTTCTATTCGTATATCCGGGTCAACGGCGCATCGTTTCGCCAGCCCACGTATACCTATTCCTTCTGGGCGCAGCTGGACCGGACGCCCTCGTTTAACAGCTGCGACTACCTGCTGACAGTAGGCGGCTGGAACGGAGATCAGGGCATCAGCATCAGTAACGGCGGGAATGGCGTGACGGGTTGGACGTTTGGCAGTTACCTGATCAATCCGGTACCGGCCGTGGCCTTTGTCAGCGATGGCGGGCTGCCCCAGGTTGGCCGGTGGTATCACCTGACGGCGGTTCGGGAGCCCACCCAACTGCGTTTCTACGTAAACGGAATGTTGGTCGCACAAACGTCTACCCAAGGTAGGGCACCCTATTATGGTATCGATCCCGTCGTTACCTTCGGAGGACGCTTCACCAACATGCAGGATTTTCATTTTAACGGAAAGCTGGACGACATTCGAATTTATAACCGACCCCTGACTACTGCCGAAGTAGTTGCCTTGTATAACCTGGAATGCACCTATTCGACCATCAAAGCCGGCGACTGGAACGATCCAACCGTCTGGGCCTGTGGACAGATTCCGACCCTGGCAGATGATGTGCAGATTCGCCATGCAATCCGTGTACCGAACAATGTTGTCGCTTCCGCCCGAACCGTTTCTTACCTAGACGGCGGTGCCGTAACTTTGGGAATGAACGCGCATCTGTTTATTATCCCGTAATTCCGTGCAGGTTCCTTCATGACCACAACCGTATCCTCCCCGCTAACGGGCTCCACCGACGTCACCCAGGTGCAGTCGCTCGACCCGGCGACCATCATCGGGCGCTACCGCGACCAGCTTGGCATGGACGTCAGCCCGTATTTCCGGGGACTATCCGAAGTGCCCATCTACCGCTGCAACCGCTCGCAGCTCCGGTTTTACTACCCGTTTACGCTCGCGGGCGACGGGGCGTTCTACGCGGAGCTGTCCCGGCAGTACAAGGGCTACTACAGCCCCTGGAAGTGGGAGCACGAGCAGGTATACCGGCGGATCGGGGCTGGGCAGCAGGTGCTTGAGATCGGCAGTGGCAGCGGGTATTTTCTCAAGCGCCTGCCCGAACGGGGCGCCACGGGGCTGGGCCTGGAACTGAACGACGCGGCCATCGAGGCCGGGGCCAAACTGGGCGTCACGATCCGGAACGAAGCCCTGGAAACCCATGCCGCGGCTCAGGCCGGGCAGTACGACTGGGTCTGCGCCTTTCAGGTCTTCGAGCACGTCAACGAAGTGGGGGCGTTTTTTCGGCAGGCGATCGAATGCCTGCGCCCGGGTGGTTTTCTGGCCGTCGGGGGTCCCAATAACGAGGCGTATTTTTTCCGGGAAGACCCTTACCATACCCTCAACCTGCCGCCCCACCACATGCTGCTCTGGGATCCGGTTTCGCTGCGGTACGCGGGTGAAGCGCTGGGCCTGCGAGTGACCGACCTGCTGATTGAACCGGCCTCGGCCAACCACCGCAGCCAGTCGTACCGGATCTGGCTAGAAAAGTACCTGGGCCGGGGAGCGGCTACGGCCCTGCACCCGCTCACCCGTTTCCTCGTCAAACCGCTGCCGCTCTTTACCACCGGCGGAACCGTGGTGGCGATTTACCAGAAATCCTGATATGGGCATTATTATCCGCCAGAGCCTGAAAGCCAGCCTGGGTTCGTACATCGGCGTCGGCATCGGGATTGTCAACCAGCTGTTTATTTCTACGAAATTCCTCTCGCTGGACCAACTGGCCATTTCCCGGCTGCTGCTGGAAAACAGCCTGGTCTTTGCCGCCTTTGCCCACCTGGGCACGCCCTTTATCGGCGACCGGTTTTTTGGGTTATTCCGGGATAACGATAAGCAGCATAACGGCTTTCTGGGCTTCCTGCTAACCTTCCCGCTGATCGGTATCAGCCTGTTTACGGCCGCCTATTTTGGGTTCGAAGACGTAATTGCGGGCTATTTTGCCGAAAAATCCCCCGGCCTGATTCCCTACCACATCCTGGTGGTGCCGCTGACGATTTTCTGGATTTACATCACCGTCCTGGAATCCTACTGCCGCAACAACGCCCGGATCGCCATTCCGACCTTTGTCCGGGAAGTGTACCTGAAGCTGGCCAACGTGCTGATCATTCTGCTGTTTGGCCTCGGCTGGTACAGCTTCGACCTGATGCTCTACCTGATCATCGCTTCCTACGGACTGGCCGTGGCGATTCTGCTGGGCTACATTATTCAGCTGGGCCGGTTCAACCTCCGCTTCGACTGGTCGCGGCTGCGGGGCGGACTGTTTCGGCAGATGACGGGTTACGGGCTGTTCATCGTTATGGGCGGGGTGGGCATCAGCATCGTTCTCCTGATCGACCGCTCGATGCTCTCGCACGGCGAGGGGCTGCCGCAGACGGCGGTGTTCATTATCGCTACATACATCGCGAGCATCATCGAAATTCCCCGCAAGGCCGTTACCCAGATTTCGACCCCGCTGCTGGCCAACTCGATCCGGGAAAACAACCGGACCCACGTCCAGGAGCTCTACCAGAAATCCGCCCTGAACCTGCTGCTGGTTGGGGGGCTGGTGTTTCTGCTGATCTGGGTGAATATCGACGGCATCTTCAGCCTGCTGCCGAAGGCGGAGGAATACCGGCAGGGAAAGTACATCGTGCTCTTCATCGCCCTGGCCAAGCTCTTCGATATGGCGACGGGCCTTAACGGCGAGATGATTACCTATTCAAGCCACTACCGCTACGCAACTTACCTGGTGGTGGCCCTGGCCGTGGTGGCCATTGCGGCCAATAGCTACCTGATTCCGCTCTACGGCTTCAACGGGGCGGCGCTGGCCACGGCCCTTACTACGCTCCTCTATAGCCTCAGCAAGGTGACGCTGGTCTGGGTGTTTTACCGGATGCTGCCCTTCACGCGGGCGGTGGGCAAGGCGCTGCTGGTTCTGCTGGCGGTCTACGGCATCGCCACCTTGCTGCCGAGCTGGGGCGGGTCGCTGGTGCTGACGCTGAGCAGCCTGGCTGTGCGTTCGGCGGTACTGGCGGGGCTGTTTGGCGGGCTGGTGCTGCTGCTGCGGGTTTCCGAAGACATCAGCCAGGTAGCGACCTCGGCCTGGGCCAAGGTCCGGACGCGGTAGGCGTCCATTCGTAGACCCGCCTGGCCGACTCCCTCGCCCCCAGATTCCGTTTGAAGCGAATCAGACCTTCGTTGCGCACGCCCCGGCTGGTGGAAATGCCGAGATCGAGCAGCCGGATGCCGTTTTCCTGGGCGTATTGGTACAAACTCTCTACCAGCAGGACGGAAGGACTGTAAGTCAGGTAAGCTGCTTCGTCGGCCGGCAGAAAATAATACAGAATGTCCGGGCTGATCCGAATACCGACGCAGGCGGCGATCAGTCGCTGGCCGTCCCAAACCGCAAAAAGGCGGCATTCGTCCGGAAACCGGGCAAGCAGCTCGGTCAGTCGGTTGGGAGCCATGGTAATTGGCAGGTTGTTGCGGAGGCGGGCGCGCTGGAGCAGGTCGTAAAAGGAGTCCAAATCCGGATCGGGCCAGAGACCGGCGGAGAAACCGGCCTCGCGGCATTTCCGTAGTCGCCTCCGTTCGGAAGGGTGGAGGCCCGCCGCGAAAGGCGCTTCCGTGACGGGCCGATGCTGGTTCAGCTCCGCGTAGTTGACCCTAAAGCCGTGGCTGAGCAGGATCGTCTGCAGGGCGCTGCCTTCGGGTGTGTAGCAGTCCGGGTAATGAACCAGCCGGATGCCCTTCAGCGAAAGCTTCCGGACCCATTGCTGCAAGGCTTGGACGAAGCGGTGCAGGTCTTCTTCCCATAAATCACTTTGGCACTGGATCGAACCAAAGGAAGCAGCCGAGGGGCTTACGGCCCAGCCGTCGCGTTCAAAAAAGGCCGTATGCGCCACCGCCTGCCCGCTCTCATTCAGCAGAGCCAGGTAATGCAGCGGCCGGTCGGGCTGGAGCAGCAGGTGACGGGGCCGCAGAAACAGGAAGGCTTCGCCCGCGAAGGGGGGAAAGGCGTTGGGTGGCGGGTTAGTCAGGTACAGTAATCGGTAGGGCACGGGAACGCATCAAACAGTCGGCGGCAAAGCGGTAACCGGTAGGAGGCATTGCCGTTGTGGTATTGGACGCCGATTAACCAAAAAGGTAGCCAGGTGCAGCCAACGAATGCTCGTAAAGGATTTGTTCTCAGGCGCGTTTCGAGCCGATTCGCTCATTCAAAAAGTTCCGAAAGTTGCCGTTCCAGAACCGCTTCGTGCAGGCCCTTCCGGATAATCCTGCCCTGGGCGTCGACCAGCATGTTGATGGGAATGCCTTTTTCCCCGTAAATTTTTATCGGCTTTTTCGGGCTACCGGCCATTGCCGAGAGTTGGGTCCACGGCAGGTCCTCCTTCCGGACGGCCCTGGCCCATTTATTGACGTCCGTGTCTACGGAAACGCTGACAATTTCAAAGCCTTTGGTTCGGTACTTCTCGTACAAGGCTTTCAGCTTCCGGTGTTCCGCCTGGCAGGGAGCGCACCAGCTCGCCCAGTACTGAACCAGGACGACTTTCCCGGAAAAATCGGTTAATGTTATTCGGTCGCCCTTGGCATTTCGGTAGGCAAACGTCGGAGCGGGCTGACCATCTTCGGGCTTATTTCCCTCGCTGAACGCGAGCTTCTCCCGCAATTTTTGGCCTTCCGAGCGCTCCTGAAGGGATTTGTCCAGTTTTCTCCAGACAGCCTGACCAATGTCTTTGGGAATGAGGTCGGAAAATTCACTCAGTTTACGCAGGTTCACAAACGAGCCCGGATGCTGCTTGCTGAAGGCGATGATTGAGTCACCGACCTGGCGCGCTACCGTTTGGTTCTGATCCGCGTAAAACTGCCACAAAACCGTATCCTGCAACGCTTTGTATTTGTACGAGCTGTCCGCGTATCGGTTCATTCGGTACACCAGTGGGCTCAGCGATGCCGCCAGCCTTGTCTGCTGGGAAAGCAAAGGCGAGCCGGTTACCCGGACAGCATGGAGCGAGTCGACATGCCCTTCGATCAAAACAGGGTGTTCGTCCAGAATGAACGATTTCACCTGTTTGACCCCTGCGATCCGAATGGAATACAGGCTTGTTTCCGGGATCTGCCCGGTAAACGAAAACCGGTCGTTCACGATCCGGGCCGAGTCTACATAGACCGCTGAATTCCCGGATGGAAGCGCTAGCCGGTTTTTTACCAGATAGATCACGGCACCGTTGGCATTTCGGATCGTTCCGGTGACGGAAAAGGGTTTGGACGAGGGTTGAGCCGTAGCCTGCTGCCACACCAGGAACAGCAGGATGGGTAGAAGCGCTTTCATAGCCTTACATCTATAGGGTTTCCGGTCTTGCCAGCTTCCTGAAAATCAGATGACTTCGCTGGCGGGTTGCCTGATCAACGGGGAAGTAATGTAAGCAAAAGATACCAGCTAAAGGCAAGATCAGGGCTGGTCGCGCGGATAAAACGCCCATGGAAGGGCGGAAAAGGCCATCGATTTAGTAAACGGTAAGTGACGTAAGAGGTGTCAGGAAGTTACCAGCAGGAAAAAATAAGCTAATTTATTCGGGGAGCTGTGACCTAATCCGAAAAGTCTGGTCTGAATAATCGCGAAACACTTGTCGTGTTGCCGTTTTTCTCTGTCCTTAATGGTTCACGATACGCCCCCGTTGCGACCCAGCGGGGGCGTATCTTTTTAGGGCTTGCGCGGTTTCTTGCCGAGCCGGTTGTAAACGAGCTGGATGATGCCATCCTTCAGGCCCAGATCGGGCACGATGATGGTCTCCGCCCCGGCCCATTTCATGACCGAAATGTAAATCTGGGCGGCGGGCACGATGACGTCGGCCCGGTCGGCGTTGAGCCGGAGCTTGTTGATGCGGTCTTCCAGGCTGAAGCCCGCGATGTACTGCTGGATGCGCTCGATCTCGGCCAGGCTGGTGGTCGTTTCCGACAGTTTGGAGCTGAGGTTGAAGAGCTTGTTGATGTTACCACCGGTCCCGACGGCGATGAGTTCCTGCGAGCGGTCGACGTTCTCGGCAATCCATTCCTGCATTTTCTGCCAGGCCCCCTTGGTTTCCTTACCTTCCAGCAACCGGACGGAACCGATCTTGAACGATTTGGAGGCCGTTTTTCGGCGGTTGCTGTACACGTTCAGCTCCGTGCTGCCGCCGCCGACGTCGATGTGCAGCGACTGTCGTTCATCCAGGGCCAACACCACCACGTTATTGATCAATTCGGCTTCTTTCTGGCCGTCGATGATGTGAATGTCGATGCCCGTCGTCAGCCGGATGCGCTCGGCCACTTCCGCCCCGTTGGCCGATTCCCGCATGGCGGAGGTGGCGCAGGCCATGTAATCTTCCACTTCGTGCAATTCCATCAGCAGCTTATAGGCCTGCATGAGTTTAGTCGTGCGGGCTTCGCTTTCGGGCGTGAGGGCACCGAAGGTAAAGACGTCGTGCCCCAGCCGGAGCGGAAAACGAACGTACTCCACCCGCTTAAAGCTGATGGTGTCGTCGACGTGCAGAACCGTGGAAATTTGCATGCGGGCGGCGTTGGAGCCGATGTCAATGGCAGCCAGTTTCATAGTAGACGGGGAACGTGCAGGAATGGTGTGTATACCCAACGAGATTCCTTGCGGCCCAAAAGTAAGGATTTTTGGGTATCAAGCTCGTAGTATGTACCTTTGCGGAACGCTTATCGAGAAAGACGGAGGGACTGGACCCGCTGATGTCTTGGCAACCGGCTGCGCCATGGTGCCACATTCCACCCCGGAACAGGGGAAAGATAAGAGCGAATGTCTGCCTCCCTTCGCGATAAGCCCCCTTTGGATCTGAATTGTTGCTGAGCGTATGGACGAGTACATCTCGCCCGGGATGAACACAATTGCCTTGAAAACACTGACCGAACTCCTCCAGAACCGTATCCTCGTCCTCGATGGCGCCATGGGTACGATGATCCAGCGGTACAACCTGACCGAAGCCGACTACCGGGGCGATCGTTTCCGGGACTGGCCGCATGATCTCAAAGGCAATAACGACCTGCTGTCGCTGACCCAGCCGCAAATCATTCAGCAGATTCACCGCGCATACCTGGAGGCCGGCTCCGACATCATCGAGACCAATACCTTCAGCAGCACCAGCGTCGCCATGGCCGATTACCACATGGAGTCGCTGGCCTACGAGCTGAACTACGAATCGGCGCGGATCGCGAAAGCGGTCGCTGAGGAATTCACCCGGCAAAATCCCGACAAGCCCCGCTATGTGGCGGGCGCGATGGGGCCAACCAACCGCACGGCTTCGCTTTCGCCGGACGTCAACAATCCGGGCTACCGGGCCATTACCTACGATGAACTCGTGGCGGCCTACTACGAGCAGGTGGCCGGGCTGGTCGAGGGCGGGGCGGATGTGCTGCTGGTCGAAACCATCTTTGATACCCTGAACGCGAAGGCGGCGCTGTTTGCGATTGATAAATATTTCCAGGATCGGGGCCAGGAGCCGCTGCCCGTCATGGTCTCCGGCACGATTACCGACGCCTCGGGCCGGACGCTCTCGGGCCAGACGACCGAGGCCTTCCTGTATTCCGTTTCCCACCTGCCGCTGCTGAGCGTGGGCCTGAACTGCGCCCTGGGAGCCGAACTGATGCGGCCCTACGTGCAGACCCTGGCCAAGGAGGCGCCCTTCTTCGTCTCGGCCTACCCCAACGCCGGCCTGCCGAACGAATTCGGCGAATACGACGAAACGCCGGCCATGATGGCAGCCCAGATCGAAGGCTTCCTCCGCGACGGCTTCGTGAACATCGTCGGGGGCTGCTGCGGTTCAACCCCGGACCACATCCGGGCCATCGCCGAAGCCGCCGCCCGCTACCAGCCCCGTCCACTGCCGCCCGCCGAGCCCTACCAGCGGCTCTCGGGCCTCGAACCGCTGAAGATTACCGAAACGACCAACTTCGTCAACGTCGGGGAACGCACCAACGTGACGGGTTCGAAGGCCTTTGCGCGCATGATCCGCTCCGGCGACTACGACACGGCCCTGTCGGTGGCCCGCCAGCAGGTGGAGAACGGGGCGCAGGTGATCGACGTGAACATGGACGAAGGCATGCTGGATTCGGCGGAGGTGATGACCACCTTCCTGAACCTGATTGCTTCCGAACCCGATATCGCCCGCGTTCCGGTGATGATCGACTCCTCCAAATGGGAGGTCATCGAAGCGGGCCTGAAGTGCGTGCAGGGGAAGGCGATTGTGAACTCCATCTCGCTGAAGGAAGGCGAAGAAGCCTTCATCGAACGCGCCAACCTGGTACGTCGCTACGGCGCGGCGGTGGTGGTGATGGCCTTCGACGAGCAGGGCCAGGCCGACAGCTACCAGCGCCGGATCGAAATCTGCGAGCGGGCGTACCGGATCCTGGTCGACCGGGTCAAATTCCCGCCCCAGGACATCATCTTCGACCCGAACATCCTCACGGTTGCGACGGGCATCGACGAACACAATAACTACGCCGTGGACTTCATCGAGGCCACGCGCTGGATCAAGCAGAACCTGCCGCTGGCGAAGGTGTCGGGCGGGGTGTCGAACATCTCGTTTTCGTTCCGGGGCAACGAGGTGGTCCGCGAGGCCATGCACTCGGCCTTTCTCTACCACGCCATCCGCGCCGGGCTCGACATGGGCATTGTCAACGCCGGTCAGCTGGCCGTCTACGACGACATTCCGAAGGACCTACTGCAGCGGGTCGAAGACGTGCTGCTCAACCGCCGCCCGGACGCCACCGAACGGCTCGTGGAGTTTGCCGAAACCGTCAAGGCGAAAGGCAAGGAGGTCGTCCAGGACGAAAGCTGGCGGAATGAATCCGTGCAGGAGCGGCTGAAGCACGCGCTGATCAAGGGGATTACCGATTACATCGACGAGGACATCGAAGAAGCCCGCCAGCAGTACGACCGGCCGCTGCACGTGATCGAAGGGCCGCTCATGGACGGCATGAACGTGGTCGGCGACCTCTTCGGCGAAGGCAAGATGTTCCTGCCCCAGGTGGTTAAATCCGCCCGGGTGATGAAAAAAGCGGTGGCCTACCTGACCCCCTTTATCGAAGCCGAAAAATCGGGCGATGCCAAGGCCGCGGGTAAAATTCTGCTGGCGACCGTCAAGGGCGACGTCCACGATATCGGCAAGAACATCGTTGGCGTCGTGCTGGGCTGTAACAATTACGAGATCATCGACCTGGGCGTGATGGTGCCGACCCAGAAAATTCTGGACGAAGCCCGTCGGCAGAATGTGGATATCATCGGCCTGAGCGGTTTGATTACCCCTTCGCTGGACGAAATGGTCGGTGTGGCTAAGG
>Ga0164290_1000423_pt1 | contig 139563 bp, 113 predicted proteins | sample Micstemetagenome_FD_108782 | JGI IMG/M metagenome (GOLD analysis project Ga0164290, IMG submission 108782) | Contaminated culture microbial community from soil near Moab, Utah, USA - Microcoleus steenstrupii SON62 (Illumina Assembly) | ecosystem: Environmental > Terrestrial > Soil > Soil crust... | reverse complement strand
GACGTCACAAAAATGAACGATGACGAGTACGCTCAGTATGTCAAAGACATGGCATGCGTGAAGGCCTACGGGAGTTACCGCGAGGCGGATCGAGGTAAGTCGATCGTCATGCACGACAAGCATTACTATCGCTAAGGGTTGTATTTCAGGGCGAAGGGGGACGGCGGAGGGCGGAGCGAATGCCTGAAGCCACGCCCTTAAGCGGCGAGTTGATGCTCGCTGGCGACTCTGAGCGACCTGAAGCGGTGCGGTTGAGGGTGAAATTGGCGACTCAAAACGGGTCGTGGCGATTGGGGTGCGCGCTGAGGTTTCCCAGACTAGAGGTTCGGTCGCTTGTGGGTGATAATCAACGGCCCATTTGGATGTCCGTTGGTTGTCCGTTAGAAGGCTCTCCCATGCTGCGTTGGTGTCTCTCCCTGCCAGTGCTGGTTGGTTTGTTGGTTAGCTCTGTGGCGGTCGGCCAGGAGTTTATTCCTCGTCGGCAGAGCAAGCTGCCAGGTCCGCCGGTCGGGGCCGAGGAAGCGGCGAAGAAGATGACCGTGCCCGAGGGGTTCACGGTGGAGGTGGTCGCCGCGGAGCCGGACATCGTGAACCCGGTGGCGATGGCGATCGACGAGCGAGGGCGGTTTTGGATCACCGAGAGCTTCGAGTATCCGCGTCATGAGCCCGGGCCGGGGCGCGATCGGGTGAAGGTGCTCGAGGATACCGACGGCGATGGCCGGGCCGAGAAAGTGACGGTGTTTGCCGAGGGGCTGAACATTCCTTCGGGCATTGCGGTGGGGCATGGGGGCGTGTGGGTGGCGAATGCTCCTGATCTGCTCTACCTGCAAGACACTGACGGCGATGGCAAAGCGGACAAGCAGGAGGTAGTGGTCACCGGCTTCGGGCGGACCGATACGCATGAGCTGCCCAACTCGCTCACGTGGGGGCCGGACGGTTGGCTGTATGGCCTGAACGGCGTGTTTAACTACTCGCACGTGAAGTATCCGCAGGGTTCGCCGCACTGGAAGGAAGATCATCCCGGCTGGGCGTTCACCTGTGCCTTGTTTCGCATCCATCCACGGACGCGTGAGTTTCAGCTGTTCGCTGAAGGAACGAGCAATCCGTGGGGCGTGGCTTGGGACACCGAGGGAAGTGCGTTCCTGAGCGCGTGCGTGATCGACCATCTGTGGCACCTGACCGAGACGGGCTACTACCATCGGCAGGGCGGGCCGTATCCGCCGCACACGTGGAAGATTGAGTCGATCGTCAAGCACAAGCATCAGATGGCCGCGTACTGCGGCATCCACTACTTCGACAGCGATGCCTATCCCGAGCAGTATCGCAACAAACTCTACATGGGGAACATCCATGGCGGCTGCATCAATGTCGACAAGCTGCAGCGTGACGGCAGCACGTACTTTGCCACGGGCGAGCCCGATTTTCTGACGGCGAACGATGTGTGGTTCATGCCGGTAGTGCAAAAGACGGGGCCGGATGGCTCGCTGTATGTGCTCGACTGGTACGACCGGTATCACTGTTATCAGGATGCGAACGCCGATCCGAAGGGCGTGGATCGGTTGAAGGGTCGGCTGTACCGCGTGCGGTATAAGGACACGCCGCGGGCGAAGGATTTTGATCTGGGGCGGGAGAGTGACGAGCAGCTGATCGAGCGGCTGGGAGCGAAGAACGATTTCATCCGTCATACGGCCCAGCGGCTGCTTTCGGAGCGACTGCTTGATGAGCCTTCGAACACGAAGCTGGCAGAGCATTTGGCCAACGTTGTGCTGAGCGGCGAAGTTCCGCGCACGCAGCGGCTGCAGGCGATGTGGGCGCTGGCGGGCGGAGCATTTCGGGGGAACGACTACCTAACGGCGCTGCTCGAGGAAAAGGATCCGACGATGCGGGCTTGGGCGGTGCGGACGATCGGCGATACGCCGTCGCTGCCGCAGGACGTTCAGGCGGCGGCGCTGGCCGGCGTGAAGGACGAGTCGGCCGATGTTCGGCTGCAGGTGGCGATCACGGCGACGAAGCTGAAGGGCAAGGGCGCGATTCCGCTGCTCGTCGAAGTGCTTGCTTCGGCGGGCAGTGACAAGCTGATTCCGCACATCGTCTGGCAGAATCTGCATCCGCTGCTCGAAACGGAGAGCGAGGCGTTCATTGCCGAGGTGGGAAAACGCGATCTGGCGAAGTCGCCCGCGCTGGCCGCGATCATGCCGCGGGCGGTGGATCGAATTCTCGATTCCAAGTCGGCAGGCGTCGGGGCGGTGGCTCAGATTTTCGGCCTGCTGGTTCGTACGGAACCGGTTCCGGTCGACGGGGCGCGGACTTGTTTGACGGTGCTTGCGCAGCGGGTGCAGTCGGGGGAGATTGACGACGACGAAGTCGTCGGCTTGGAGAAGCAAATGGGCTCGGCCGTCGACAAGATTCTGGCGGGGGATGAGAAAAGTCCGTTGTTCTTCCCGGCTGCGGCGCTCGCGGCGACTTGGAAGGACGAGGCGGCGGTCAAGGCAATGAGCACCGTGCTGCGTGACGCGAAAGCAGACCCGGCCGTGCGGGTGCAGGCGCTCAATGCGCTCGTTTCGGCCGAGTCGCCGACGCTGGTCGACGATGTCCGCCAGGTGCTGCTCAATAAGCAATCCAATCCAGTCGTGCGGAGCGGTGTGCTCGCGGCGATTGGTTCGGCGACGGACGATCGACTTGGCGAGGTCGTGATCGCAGCCTATCCGCAGCTCGAAGCCGATCTGAAGCCGCGGGCCATTGAGCTGCTCACTCAGCGGGCCACGTGGGCGCAGCAGTTGGTCGCTCATATCGGCGACGAACAGATTCCCGCGTCGGCGGTGAACGTGAATCAGATCCGCAAGCTGCTGGCCCTGAACAAGCCGGAGCTGAACGATGCGGTGCAGAAGCATTGGGGTTCGATCCGCACCGATCGCGACCCGCAGCGCGAGGCGGTGATCGCCGAGATGCGGAAGTTCCTCCGCAGCACAAAGGGTGACCCGCACGCGGGCAAGCAGGTCTTCTCGAAGGTCTGCGGCCAGTGTCACAAAATGCATGGCGAGGGGCAGGAGGTCGGCCCGGACATCACGTCGAACGGCCGGGGCAATTTCGAGCAGCTCCTGTCGAACGTGTTCGATCCCAGCCTCGTGATCGGCGTGTCGTATCAGGCCCGCACGGTCATCACAGCCGACGGCCGGGTGCTTTCAGGATTGCTGGTGGAGGACAACGAACAGCGGATTGTCCTCAAGGGTCAAGGCGGCAAGCTGGAAACGATCGCCCGCGAAGACGTGGAAGAAATGAAAGTCAGCCCGCTCTCGCTCATGCCGGAGAAGCTCGAGACCCAGCTGAAGCCGCAGGAACTGGCCGATTTGTTCGCCTACATCACGCTCGATCGGCCCCCGAGTGATCCGGAAGCGCAGTTGATTCCCGGGACGCGGGAGGAGGGGAAGTGAGAGGGGGAAAGGGCGGAGTGCGGACATCTGGGACAAGTAGCATGTGCCGCCGCTCCGCGGCTTTTGATTCGCTTTGATCCTTAACCCACGGCCTACGCCGTGGGCTCAAACGTTTCGCCGCTCCGCGGCTGGCTGGGAGCAGGACAGATCGTAAATCGATACCGGACTCTTAGTGCCGCCTACTGTGAACTGTCTACTGTTTACTGACAATTAAATACTGATAACTGACAACACTGAGACTACACCTGTGACTTACACCCTTCCCTCTCCCGCCGAGCGTCCGCGCGTTGGTAAGCGGGATGTGCTGCTCGTTGCCAATGGCGACTTGCGCCTGTCAGCCAATCAGAACTGTTGGGCCGCGCAGGCCGAGATGGAAGCGGCGCTGGCAAAGGCGGTGGAGGCGGCGGGGTACCACCTTGTTCGCGCTCATCCGTTCAAAGAGAGCGAAGGGCACGGTTTCATCGGATCGCAGAAAGAAGGAATGGAGGTCTTTCGCGCAATCGATCCGGAGGCGCCACTCATCGTCGCCGAAGCGGTGTGGCAGTACTCGCATCACTTGTTGCATGGCCTGATCACGCACGAAGGACCGATCCTGACCGTCGCAAATTGGTCGGGAACGTGGCCGGGGCTCGTTGGCATGCTCAATTTGAACGGTTCGCTGACGAAGGCCGGCGTGCGATACTCAACGCTCTGGGGCGAGGACTTCGCCGCCGCCGACTTTCGCAAGAAGCTCAGCCGCTGGCTCGAGAAAGGCAAAGTTCGTCACGACACCGACCACGTCGTTTCGCTTGACGACGTGAAACTGCCTTCGGCCGAACGCAAGCTAGGCCGGGCCCTTGCCCGCCAGCTGATGCGCGAGAAGGCGATCATGGGCGTCTTCGACGAAGGCTGCATGGGAATGTACAACGCGATCATTCCGGATGAACTGCTGCATCCGACCGGCGTGTACAAGGAGCGGCTAAGCCAGTCGGCCCTGTATCACGAGGCGATGCAAGTGAGCGACGAGGAGGCCCGCGAGGTTCGCGAATGGATGGAAGACCGCGGCCTGAAGTTCGTTACTGGCCCGAATCACAACGAGCACCTGACCGATGAGCAGATCTTGAAGCAGTGCAAGATGTACGTCGCGGCGGTGCGAATCGCCGACGACTTCGGCTGCGCGACGATCGGCATTCAGTATCAGCAAGGGCTGAAAGACCTGATGCCAGCGAGCGACCTGGTCGAGGGTACGCTCAACAACCGGCTGCGCCCGCCGGTGAAAAGTCGCGACGGTCAGCGAGTGCTTTACGAAGGTCAGCCGTTGCCCCACTTTAACGAAGTGGATGAATGCGCTGGGCTGGACGGTCTGATGACGTATCGCATTCACGAGGCGATGGAACAGCCCGTGGAAAACACGCTGCACGATCTGCGCTGGGGCGATTTCGATGCCTCGGGGCGCGTGAAGGAATACGTCTGGGTGTTTTTGATCAGCGGTTCGGCGCCACCGGCCCATTTCATCGACGGTTGGCGTGGTGCTTCCAGCGAACGGCAGCCGGCGATGTATTTCCCCAGCGGCGGCGGCACGCTGAAGGGCATCTCGAAGCCTGGAGAGATCGTCTGGTCGCGAATCTACGTTGAGGACAACCGGCTCAAGATGGACCTGGGACGCGCGGAAGTCATTTCATTGCCTGAAGCCGAGACGAACCGTCGCTGGCAGGCGACCACGCCGCAATGGCCGATCATGCACGCGGTCACTTACGGTGTCACCCGAGATCAGATGATGGCCCGGCACAAGAGCAACCACATTCAGGTAGCGTACGCCTGCGATGCAGAGTCGGCCGACAAAGCCATGTTGGCCAAGGCCGCGATGGCAGAAGAATTGGGTATGGAAGTGTCGCTCTGCGGAACGGACAAGAGCGGCGAACCATGGGGGTGAGGTGAGCGTCTAACAGCGAGGCGAGTTTCGGTCGTAAACGCAGAGCAGCCCGGCTGACTGCGAGCAGCCGGGCTGATAATGCTAAACCGCACCCCTGCGGAGGTCGCACGTGAAACGGCTACTTCACCAACTTGAGCGGCCGGTCGGCAGCTACTTGCGAGAAGACCTGCTCCAACTGCGTCTTCACCTGGTTGACGGTCTGGCCGCCGGGAATGATGAAGTGTGCGCCCCCGGTTGTGTCGGCCACTTGCTGCATGAGCGAGGTGTCGGCCGAGGCGCCCAAACTGATGCAGACGACGGGAATCTTGGCGGCTGCACAGGCGTTCGCTTCCGCAACAACCGCCGCTTTGTCGAGCGTGAGATTTCCGGTCGGCAACGTCGGCATACCGTCGGTCATGAGGATCAGCAGCTTGGATGTTCCGACTCGAGCGTTGTTCTGCAACTCAAGGCGGGCTTTGTTCATGCCTGCCGAAATGTTTGTTCCGCCGACGTAGTGGCCTGCCTGACGAGCGCGGACGACGGTCGAAATCTGCGAGTACTGCTTAGTGAGTCCTTTCTCCAAGACCGCGCCGTTGTCGGAATAGCTGAAGATCGAGAGGGCGACCCGATCGTCGGTGCTGTTCTGCTGCAGGAACGAGAGGAACACATCGACCGAGTCTTTGACCGCGGTAAGCGGCTGTTCACTGGTCGCGTACAGCAGCGGGCATTGGTTGTACGTGTACAGATCGGAGAGCACGTAGTTCAGCATGGTTTTCATGCCGTACTTGCAGCGGTACCCCGCGGCGTTCACGTAGCCATCGGTCTTTACATAGTTGATGTAGCTGTCCCACGACCCGCTCGACAACGGCCAGGCGACCTGGTTCATCCCGAACTGAGCCTTGATCGAGTTGTTGTTTGTGCTCGTGTTGCCGTACAGAGTGGGATTCCACTGCATGTTGCCGAACGTCGGCGAACCGAGCTGCTGGAAAATCTGCAGCAGGTTGGCCTCGACGGCGGCCTGCCCGATGCTGCCAATGGCGCGGAATTGGCTGTCCCAGTTCATCGAGCCGGAGTAATCGAGTGCCAATGCAATCTCACGTGGTTGGTACGTAGCGATCGCCGACGCTTTGGTATCGAACGTGTTCTTGCCGAGAACGCGGCCGAAAAACAGCGGCTGAGCGTTGTCAGTCGTGCTTACGCGGATCGCGTTGGGCACGGTGCCGTTTGGCTGAGTAAAGGTACGGCCGGAGGGGTTCCAGGTACCAAATTCGATGGTCGCATTGGAGGCCGACAGTGTGCGGCCACCCACCTTGTTCTTCACCAGATATTCAAGCGCCTCGGCTTTCGCGGCCGTAGTTCCATGCACCAGTTCGCCGGCTCCTGCGAGGGCGGCCACGTCGGTCGTTCGCTGAATCTCGGTCCGGCAGTTGGACATGTAGCCCACGTCCACCCCGAAAGCCACCATGCCGAGCAGTACAACCAGCAGTACGCAGGTCAGCACCAGAATGTTGCCAGGCCGCTTCTTCCATTGGCGAGCCGCTGCCGGAATGAGTCGGTTGAAGCGGAAGGCGACGGATCGAATCGTGACGTTGGCCATAGCCAAACCTTTCTGGCGATCGCCCAGAATGTGGTGACGAGCAGCCGAGGCGCGCTGCGCACCGTGCTGTACGGGAAACCTATGTCACAATTCGAGTGTGTGATTTGTCTCCTGCCCGAGAGGGGCGACCTATCCTTGTATGGCACCGTAGCGACCGAGGAATTATCCGGTCGTACGGAAGATGCCGATGATGTCGCCGGAGGGGAAAGCAATGAATTTGCTGCCTGCCAATCGTTCGTGGCTTTCAGCCGCCTTGAACCTGTTAGCGGTCGGCGCCATTGTCGCTCTGCTGCCCGCAATCGCTACCGCCAAAAATGGTGCCACTCCCAAGTTCGAACAGATCGAACAGGTGGTTACTCAGCAGATGGCGAGGAAACCGGGTTACCAGCCGGGCGACTTGATCTCACGCGCCGATGTGGAACCGGTTTTCAATCGGCTAATGGAATTGGGCTTCGAGCCCGCGGATCGCGAAACGCTATACGACGCTTTTTTGCCTCACAACTCGTTCCTGGTGAGCGAGCTGTCCACTGCTGCCGGACAAAGGTTCATGCGGAAGGTATCGAAGTATCCGCAGGCGTACGATCGACTCGAGCGCCTCAGCTGGATGCCGGCTGGCCGCGAACTGATTCGCGAGCTGACGCAGCGTTCCGATGGACCGGAAGTGCTTCAGTCGCTTACGACGCCCGAAGGAGCGAAGGCAGTGGAGAAGATCATGGCGGGCGATGTGCGTGGAGCGAACTTCGCCTTGCCGACCGGTCACATCCATACCGCCGAGCAGTTGCTCGAGCGGGTGCGAGAATCGCACAAAATGCCGGCCAAGACCGTGGCCGCATCACACAAGTAACGCGGGCAGCGCAAACCCCGAGTTGCAGCAAAGGCAGATTCGGGACGCCGAGCACTCATTCAGCCATGCGCTGGGTAGTTCCTGCGGCGGCGCTCTTGGTCATGACCGCAGCTAGCGCCGCGGCTGACGACACTGCGAAGCTAGCAGAGCTGTTCGCTAAGTCCCGGTCGTCGGGCGAAGTGCTTGTGATCCCACCCGGCGAATACTCGCTGGACGGCCTGACGCCGATCCCGTTGCACTCTGGCCTCACTGTTTCAGCTTATGGTGCTCGGTTTCATTTGCCGGAGTCGCTCGGCGACCAACCACGGCGAGTCCTGTTCTCGGGCGAGAACCTCACGGACCTGCGCTGGTTCGGGGGGCATTTCACAGGACATGTGTTTGACCCGGCGCGAGAAACGAACCTGTGGCCGCCGCATGCCAATACTCGGCCAATCGTGATCTCAACGAAGCCCGACGGGCGAACTGGCGACCTTCTGTTTCGTGATCTTTCGTCCGACGAAGTTGCCGGTGCGGTGGTCACTGTTCTGGGAGCGGAGAAGCCGGGTAGCGAACGAGAGGTGACGACGTTCGCCAAGGACGTGACGGTGGAGCATTGCCACTTCCGCCGCAGTGGGAAATTCATGTGGGACTATGGGTACCTCTGGCAGATCACCGTTTGGCCGGAAGAGTTCGGTACTCGCGAGCATGCCTTGGCATCGAAGTACTTCCGCAACGACCTGGTCCGAGGCCCAATCCGCATGGAGGAGGGCGATGACCGCGTTCGCTTTGACAACAGCAAGCGACTGCCGGTCACTCGCACCCAGGAAGGAGCCGAGGCGAACCGCGGCCATGAGGCGATCTGCTTCTTTGGCGACACGCTGCCGCGGAACATCGTCCGCGGCCGGCAGTACTTTGTGATTGAAAGCGAACGGGACTATGTTCGCATCGCAGATTCGGCCGGTGGGCCACCGATTCGCTTTGAGGGGAATGCCGGACCGAACGCGAAGCTGATCGCCGATCTGTTCCAGTCCCATTTGGCACTTTATGCACCGTCGGGCAGTGGTCCGGGCAAAGGTGCAATCGATCTCGTGGCCTGCGAGAAGGTGATCGTCACCGGCTGCCGGTTGAGCGCGCTGGGTGACACGATGCATATTCAGAAGTGCAACGGCATCGTCTTCAGCGGTAACCATATCACCGGCTCGCGCATGGGCGCGTTCTTTCTGGCGGAATACTGTCGCGATGCGACGGTCACCGGTAACACGGTCGATGGCACGAACGGGTCACGCGTGGTGAGCGTGGAGAAGTCGTGTCAGGACGTGACGATCGTCAGCAACACGTTCCGCAATGGTGGACGTGGTTCCTGGATCAATCAGCCGCGAAATTTTGTGCTCGCCGACAACATCTTCGTGAACAACACCACCAAATGCGAGCCCGATCCAAAACGTGGGCGACGCACTTTCTTGACTGGCGAGTACGAAACGTACTCCGAGCTCTACTTCACCACCCACGAGCCGGGCGGGCGGTATGGGAATGTGATCGTCCGCGGCAATGTGTTCAGCAGCGGCGATCATGCTGCTTGTGCGATTAACTTCGCCTCAGGGGGCGACACGATCTTGGTTGCAGACAACATATTCGCCGGGAAGGCTCGGCAGATCGACGTGGGCGAAGGTTGCTCGAACGTGACGATCCGGGGCAATCAGGGACTTGAAGGCAACGGGCCGGCCGAGAAGTGACAATGGCACCGAACGGGATGCCAGATGCAAAGCGGCCGAAGCGTGCCGCGGAAGAGAAAAAAGTCGGGGCGACAGGATTCGAACCTGCGACCTCCTGGTCCCAAACCAGGCGCTCTAGCCAAGCTGAGCTACGCCCCGATCGTCTAAGTCGTTGCAGCGCAGCACGTTTGCTCGATTCGAGTGCTGGTCGGTGTCTTCAAAGGAGGACACCTGTGTGCTGCGAAGGTTCAATGCTAACTGCCGGCTTCAATGTCGGCAATTCCCCGTCGGCGATGGCGGGGTTTCGTCCAAGAGGTTATCCCGTCCGGCGGCCCGATTTGCCGTCGCTCTCGGTAATCTGATCGCGGAGGCGGTCGAAGTCATCGTGGCTTTGGAAGTGGATCACGATCTTGCCGCGACCCTTCGACCCCGGGCGGATCTCGACCTTAGTGCCGAGGGCCCGGCGGAACTCTTGCTCCAAGGCTGCCACCTGCTCGCTCCGCGACTTCTTCTTTTTAGGAACGCCCGGAACGCTGCCGGCAATGGCGACGGCTTCTTCCTCGGCGAGTCTCTCGGCTACCTGGCGCTCGACATCGCGAACGCTGAGCCCGTCCCGGCCGATCCTCGTACAGAACTCTTTTTGCTCTCGCTCGTCCCCCAGCGGCAGCAGAGCCCGCGCATGGCCGGCGGTAATCTCACCGATGCGAAGCGACTCGAGCACGCTCTTGGGCAGTTCGAGCAAGCGCATCAAGTTCGCGATCGTGGAGCGGTCGATCTTCAATCGCTTGGCGAGGTCCTCTTGCGTACAGCGGTGCTCATCGAGGTAGCGCTTGAAGGAGAGCGCCTTCTCAATGGGATTGAGGTCCTTGCGCTGCAGATTCTCGACAATGGCAAGTTCGGCCACCAGGCGATCGTCGGCTTCTCGAACTCGCGCCGGAACCGTAGCCCAGCCCGCGAGACGGGCAGCACGCAGTCGCCGTTCTCCTGAAATCAACTGGTACCGGCCGTCCACGACGCGCACCAGGATCGGCTGGAGCATGTCATGTTCTTTGAGGCTCTCGGCGAGCGAGGCAATCTCAGTCTCGCTGAACTCTCGTCGCGGCTGGAACGGATTGTCCTCCACCTGATGGACATCGAGGTGCACGATCCCGGCCGATGTTCCTGCCTCTGCCTTGGGATCGCTGATTGCCTCGGCCGCTTTCGTTTCAATCGCCTCTGCAGGCGGTTCGAACAGGTGTGGCTGAAAGGGAGCCAAAGGAGCTTCGCTTGAAGCCGGTGTTTGCATTCCTTCTTCCAGCGGAGTGCCCAATAGCGCAGCCAGTCCGCGGCCCAATCGTCGATCCTTACTCACGTTCGAGCACCTCCATGCAGAGTTCAATGTATGCGCGGCTGCCGCGGGCTCGCGGAGCGTAATCCATTACCGAAACGCCGTGGCTCGGGGCCTCGGCGACGGCCACATCGCGGGGAATAACGGTTTCGAAGACGATCTCGCCGAAGAAGTCTCGCACCTCTTCGTCGACCTCGCGGGTGAGTTCCAAGCTTGAGTCGTACATCGTGAGCAGGATCCCCCCGAACTCCAGTCGGCCAGGGAATCGCTGCATCACAGAGCGAATGACTTGAATCATCTGCGTCAGCCCCTCCATAGCGAAGTACTCGCACTGAATGGGCATCAACACCTCCGTCGAAGCCGAGAGCGCGGTCTGGGTCAATTGCCCAAGTGACGGTGGGCAGTCGATCAGCACGACGTCGTAGCTTTCGAGCTCTCCGAGCAGGTGCTGCCGCAGCGTCGCGGCCTCGCTTTCCTCCGACTTAGCAAGTGCGTCGACATCCTGAAACGACCGACTGCCAGGCAGCAGTTGAAGGCCACTAAGGCTTGTCTCCAGCACCGATTCATGCACCGGTTTGCGGAGCACGAGCGGATGCCTCGGTGCCGGTGACTTGCCGAGGCCTGAGGTGGCGTTGCATTGGGGGTCGAGATCGATGAGCAGCGTCCGCTGCCCGGCCTTTGCGCAGCCGGCGGCCAGATTGATCGCGGTGGTGGTCTTGCCGACCCCGCCCTTCTGGTTCGCGACGCAGAGAATCCGACCCACCTACAGGCCTCCTTGCCTTCTGGTGAAGAGAGCAGCACGCTGCGGATTCTATGCGGCCGCGTCAAGGCAAGGAATGTCAGATTAGCCAGATCGGGGTTTGCGAGATTCAGCTGGCGACGTTTCACGTGGAACGTAAGGCGCAAGTTGCCCGTTTCACGTGAAACGCCCAGGTTGAACGGACCGTACAAAGTAGATTCCGAGACCAAGCATCGCCGTTTCACGTGAAACCGGACGTCGGATGGGTCGCCACGCCCAGCTGAATGTCGTGAGAGAGGTACGCCGCTTGCTCTGAAATTTCCTCACCAAACTACGACCACTCACTTAAGGTTCTGAAAGCTTGCCCTCATGCGCAAGACACGATCCCTTTTGCTCCTCGCTGCTGCCCTTGGCGGAGCGGTTTACTTCCTCGACCCTTCGCATGGTAGTCGGCGACGTCAGTGGTTAAGCGACCAATTGCGTCGGCTCGGCGGCGGCACGAGGCAACCGGTCGGGGGCAGTCCGCTGACCAAGGCGCTGGCATCCTCATCGCACATTGACGTGTCACTGGTTACCGACATCAAAGCGCCCGCGAACCAAGTCTTCGCGTTCTTCTCGCGGCCGGAGAACTATCTATGGCTCAGCGATATGGTCACCGACGTTTCCAACTTCGGCGAGGGGCACTTCGCGAAGGACATGCTGATCGGTGGAGTGAAGGTCCACTTCGAAGAGCAGTTCACCGAGTTTGAACCTGGCGTTCTGCTCGAAACTCACAGCACCGCCGGTTCGGCACTGCAATACACGAAGAGCCTTTGGTTCGAACCCACCGGTGCTCAGCGAACTCGGGTTCACCTTGCATTCGCTTACCAGCCGCCGGCCGGCGTAGTTGGTCAGAAGGTGGCCGAAACGCTGGGCATCGACCCACAAACCGTTCTTGAGGAGCTAATGATGGCCGCCAAAAAGCATCTCGAAAGCAAACACGCCAAATCGAAACCGGCCGAGAGCTTCGCCGACGACGGTGACGATCGCGCGGGCGAACTCGACGAAGCGACTTACCAGCCGCGGGCCGCCGAAACGCACGGCGACGACTACGATGTCGACGGGCCCGTGGAGCGAATCATGTCGCCCGATGAGATCGACCAGGCTTTCACCTCGGATCGCGAGCGGGCCGGTGTCGACACACGCGATCTGTTGGGCGATTCAATGGCCGCCCAGACCGACGAAGACGGTCAAAATTTCGTTGAAGAAATTCAGACCGCCGTGACCGAGTCCCCAGCGCCCGAAGAATTCGAGGCTGCTCAAGTCGATCCGCCGTCCCTTGAGCCGGATGCCGATTCCGCCGTGCCGCGGCCGAAACCTCGCTAGCAGACGGGTCCGGCTGGCTTGGCTCGTGCGGCTCAATCCAGCAAGTGCACGACCATTCCGCCGAGCAGCTTGGGATAAAAGTAGGTGCTCTTCGCTGGCATGCGTTCGCCGTGTTCGCTGATGGCGCGGACATGGTCGACAGTTGCCGGCATCACCAGGGCCGCCAGTTCGAAGCGGCCCCCCTGCCCCATTTGACCTGTCGCGTCGCGGCCAACTTTGTCCCCCTGCTTCAACCCCTCGACGACTTCCTCGACCGAGTGCACGTACATCGGCTTCGGCAGATCACGTAGTCCAAGCAGGTTCTCCATCACCAGGCGATGGAGTATGGATACGCCAAGGCTCTGCCAATCTTCACTGTGCTCTTTGGCCAACTCGCTCATCCGCTGCTCGCCACCGGCGTTTATGGTTGCCAGGGTCCAGGTGTCGTCCTCGGCGGTGTAGAACGCCAACCGACCTTGCTCTTCGGCGCCCTCGATCTCCGGCCAAATGGATCGAGCCAGGTCGGGCGTCTTTCCAACCGTCGAAAGCGTGAAGCACTCACGGAGCTTGCTCTGCAAATCTGACGAGCCCATTGCCTTTACGCCCCGGAACAAGCGATGGGTGGGAAGCACCAGCAAGCCGGGGTCGTTCATGCTGACACACTGGGTCAGTACGAAGTTGGCCGGATGGTTGGCATCGAGCGCGCCCTGTTCTGCCAAGAAGTCGCGGTAGTTGCAGGCCGTTTCGTAGCGGTGATGCCCGTCCGCGATGAACATGGGCTTCGCGTCCATGATTGCGGCCACCTTCTGCAGCACGGCCACATCAGTGACTGGCCACATCTTGTGGACTACCCCCAAATGATCAGTGGCCATGTAGGGCGTGACGCCCACGGTAGCCTGCTCCAAGAGGTCCTGCGCCTCGTTTTCCGGGTCAGGATACAGGCCGAAAATCTGGCTCAGGTTTGCCTTGCAGGCCTTTGTGAGCAGCAGCCGATCCGCCTTGGCACCAGCGTGCGTTTCTTCATGCGGGTAAATCTTACCCTCGCCGAACCGCTCGAGACGGACCCGGCTCATGAATCCCCGCCGGGTGAACTCGCCACTCTCGGTTTTGAAAGTTTGATGGTAGACGTACAAGGCGGGATCGGGATCAACCTGTAGCACCCCCTCCTGCCGCCAGTTGCGAAGGAAGCGGGCGGCTCGGGTGTACTTGTTCGAGGACTCGCTGTCCCCCGGCTCTTCGCGGTTGAGCTCCAGCCGAATGAAATTGGCGGGGTGCTTCTTATACAGCTCGTCCTGAAACTCTGGACCGATCACGTCATAGGGCGGTGTCACAACGTCGCTGAGCGAACCAACGTGTCCGAGGTCGTACCGCAAACCGCGAAATGCTTGAATCGTCGGCATCGCAAAAAATCCTGCCTGGTCTGTCGCCCGCTGGGAGCACTCGATTAGGAAACCGGCGATTATAAGTTTTGAGTTCGATTCGGGCAGGGTAGGAGGTGCGTTGCTGCCGTTATCGAGCGCAGCCTCCGACGGACTATGGTTCGTCGCCGCAAGTGTCTTGGATTATTGGTGTTACGGCATTTACTCCTGTCGCGATGCAACCTGTCTTCTTATGAAACGGTAACAGGGCGACAGATCAGCACTCTGAAGGTTCATGCAGCTTGAGCTCGCACCGGCACCTCGTTCTGCCTTCGCATCAATACTGACAGGATTCCCATTCCGATCACTGCACTTGCGACCGATCCAACTAGCACGCCGATTTTCGCCTCATTGAGTGCATCTCCTTCCAGGGCCAAACTGGCAATGAACAGCGCCATCGTGAAGCCTATACCGCATAACACGCCTCCTCCGGTGAGCATCGTCCAGGTGACACCCGGTGGCAGGTCGGCCACTCGGCTCCGCACGGCTATCCAACTGGCTAGCACGATCCCGAGCGGTTTGCCTACCAGCAAGCCGAGCAACACAGCCACCGCGATTGGCGAAGCGATATCCGACGGGTTGATTCGCACGCCGGCATTTGCCAAGGCGAAGAGCGGCAGGATGACGAAAGCCACCCAAGGATTCAGAGTGTGCTCCAGATACTCTAGCGGCGAGACGCTTTCTCGCGTCGCTCTTCGCAATTGCCGGATCGGATCGACCCGATGCGTATGCAGATCGAAGTCTCCCATCGTCAGCACTTCGCTCGTCTGGTCGAACACGTTCTGAAGCGCCGCTGGCGTAACGTAGTTTCGCGCCGGCGTCATGAGTCCTAGAATCACGCCGGCGATCGTCGCGTGCACCCCTGATTCATGGAAGCCAAGCCAGACGAACAGTCCTAACACGGCGTACACCAAAAAGCTTCGCACGCCCAATCGGGCGAGAGACCAAACGATGGCCAAGCCGACGCAACCGGCCCCCAGCGCAAGCCAGTTCAGTTGGTCCGTATAACCGACAGCGATAACCACGATGGCCCCGATGTCGTCGGCGATCGCCAGGCTCAGCAGCATGATGCGCAGGCCGTGCGGAAATTTCGGTCCGAGTACGGCCATGCAGCCCACCACAAACGCGATATCGGTGGCCATGGGAATGCCCCAGCCGTCGACGCCTGGTTCCCCATACTGCAACGCTAGGTAAATCCCAGCCGGCGCTAGCATGCCTCCTAGTGCCGCTGCGATCGGCAGAACGGCCCGGCGGAATTCTCGCAATTCCCCGACGACCAGTTCGCGTTTCACCTCAAGCCCTACTACAAAAAAGAACAACACCATCAGGCCATCATTGATCCAATGCTGGAGATAGTGCTGCATCTTGAGGTTGCCGAATTGCAGCCAAAATTTGGTATGCCAAAAATCGAAATAGGCATCGCTCCACGGAGAGTTCGCAATCGCCAGGGCTATGACGGTGGCGAGCAGTAGGACGATGCCACCCGCCGCTTGGACATGAATGAACCGAGTGAACGGCCGCACCAATCGGTCGATCGGCGCTGACGGAAGTGCCACTGGTGACTTGCCCGATTGCATGTGGGAACCCTATTTTTTGCGGCGCGCGGTGCAGGGGAGCGTTCGAAAGGCCAGCCCAGTGCGCAGCCTATAACGGAAATTAAGGCACGGGGAGAACGATCAAGAGACGAGTTCAAAATCGTCGCGATCGAGTCACCAGCCGCCGCCGTTGGTGACGAAGAGCTTTAAGTAGAGCTCGTGTTCAGAAATCGCATTCACGCGATGGAGCACCATTCGGCTGAACTGCTGCGAGTTAGAGTTGAGGCTGCTAGGTTAAGCCGGAGTAGTTCAAGATGCTAATCACCGGGTTCGGCGGCATCACTGATCGAGTATATGTCGTAGCTTGTGCCAGATCTGCACGCCGATGTCGTCGATCTCCTCGGCCGACCAATCGCCCTCATCAAATAACCGCTCACAAATGGCAGCGACACAGAGAAAGGGCGTAGGGGAAACCAAGCATTCTCTCACGCCACCGTCGATCGCTTCCTGACGGCTTGCCATAGCGCCTTGCCTCCCTATTAAAGGACTTGGCAAACGCAAGGCACACGTGTGGATTGAATTGCCGGCTGGCCCCACTGTAGCACCGATCCACCAGTCGAGCCACCCGCCAAGGCGGCTCGACGGTGTTGGCTACAAAATCTCGACCGGGTGTGTAGCTATCCAAATCTCAACTTGCTGAAATCGCTGCTTCAGCACTTCTTTAAGGGCCACAAAGTACTGGCGGTTTTCTGTCGTGTCTGGAACGTCGACGTAAAGCCGCACGAGATCGTCCTTAAACGGTCGATCTCGATGAACGCTATAGCCCTGAATGTCCTGGGTCTCGGCCGAGACACCGCCGAAGCGTTCCTGCAGTTCCCTTAGCGTCTCTTCAAAAGCCGATTGAGGGACGGCGCTTCCGTCGTTGAAGCACTGTGGCAGGAGTATCTCAAAGCGGCGGAATTGGCGAGACATACGTATACCTTTCACGCAGAGTGCAGCGGCAAACGAGGTGCCTCCGGAGACACATTGGAACTCAGCCAGCCGAGTGGCCGGACAATGACCACGATACGACCGCCGTCATAATCGGAACCGCCGAGCTTGATCGGCCGAAATGCCGCGAATTTCTCGCAATTGCTGGACTCGCAATGTCTGGCACGCTCCTTGCAATTCTGCAAGCCGCCCCACCTGCGGGTTCTTCGAAGCACTCAGAAGATTGAGTTTTCGATCACCTGTACTTGCTGGATACGGCTTGCACCGAACGCCCTGAGTGCGAACTGTTTCGCAGTGCGCGCAGCGGTGAGTGAACAGTCGCCAGCCGCATCAACGGATGCGGGGGATGATGCAAACACCCACGACGAACTACTCGGAGCTACACCATGAACTTGCAACGCTTGATTCTCGCCGCCCTCATGCTGACCGTTTCGATCGCAGCCGTACCTTCTAGCGCTGAAGCTGCCCGTTATCGCGGAGGCTCTGGCCAAGTGGTCCACACTCGCCGCTTGCCCGTCATCTTGCACCGAGCCGTTCCGCCACAGTATGGCAAGCATGTCTATGCAGGCCGGCGCTAGACTTCGGTTCGCTCGCTCAGCAGACTGCTACGAAGATTCAGCACACCCGGCGCGATCCAGAATCCGCTAAAAAGGATCGTGCCGGTGATGCTGCCCGGCGCTAGTTTGCCGACCGCAAAAAATTTCCCGGCGCTCCGTCCCTATCCAGTCCGAAAACCTTACCAGCGAATTCGAATTTGGTTTGGTACCTGGATGGAGGAGGGAGCAGAGATGAAGCGCTGGATTTTTGCATTGGCGATTGTCGCCGTCGCGATGCCCTCGGCGGCTTATGCGCGTGGTGGAAGAACAATGGCCGACAATGGCCAGGTAGTGCACAGCCGCCGCGCTGGAGTGATCATGCACCGAGCGGTTCCACCATTTCGTGGCGTGCACGTCTACGAAGGTGGCCGTCGAGGCGGATACAGCAACGCCTACTACGGGTCCTAGCCGCCGGCCGGTGTGTTATCGCCGAGTTCATTGAAGCGACGTCAAATAAAACAGCCCGGAGTTGCCCCCGGGCTGTTGTAGTTTCTAGATCTCTCTTGGACTCGCCGACTAGTAGCGATAGTGCTCCGGCTTGAACGGCCCTTCCGGCGAGATGCCGAGGTACGACGCCTGCTTCGGAGTCAGCTTGGTCAGTTTCACACCGAGTTGATCGAGGTGCAGCCGAGCGACTTCCTCGTCAAGCTTCTTCGGCAGCATGTGCACGCCGATGCTGTACTTTTCCGGCTCGGTCCAGAGAGCGATCTGGGCCATCACCTGATTGGTGAACGAATTGCTCATCACGAACGAGGGGTGACCAGTCGCACAGCCGAGGTTCACCAATCGCCCTTCGGCCAGCAGAATGATGCTGCGGCCGGTGTCGTTGAACGTGTAACGATCGACCTGCGGCTTGATAACGACTTTCTTCGCCTTGCCGGCCTTCACCTGGCCTTCAATCCAAGCGACATCGATCTCGATATCGAAGTGGCCGATATTGCAGATGATGGCGTCGTTCTTCATTTGCTGGATGTGCTCGCCGCGGATGATGTCGCAGCAGCCGGTCGTGGTGACGAAGATGTTGCCGATCGCGGCAGCTTCTTCCATCGTCGTGACTTCGAAACCTTCCATCGACGCCTGCAAGGCGTTGATCGGATCGATTTCGGTGACGATCACGCGAGCGCCATAGCGCTGCATCGAGTGAGCACAGCCTTTGCCCACGTCGCCATAGCCGGCGACGACGACCACCTTACCAGCGATCATCACGTCGGTCGCCCGCTTGATGCCGTCGGCGAGCGATTCGCGGCAACCATAGAGGTTGTCGAACTTGCTCTTGGTGACCGAGTCGTTCACGTTGATGGCCGGCATTTTCAGCGTTCCGTCTTGCATCCGCTGATAGAGGCGGTGCACGCCGGTGGTGGTTTCTTCCGACAGGCCGCGGATGCCCCCGACGAGTTCCGGATACTTGTCGTGGACCATGTTGGTCAGGTCGCCGCCGTCATCGAGGATCATGTTCAGCGGCTGGCCGTCGGGGAAGAACAGCGTCTGCTCGATGCACCAATCGAACTCTTCGGCGGTTTGGCCTTTCCAGGCGTAAACCGGCACGCCCGTCTTGGCGATGGCGGCGGCAGCGTGGTCCTGGGTGCTAAAGATATTGCAGCTGCTCCAGGTGACTTCGGCGCCGAGATCCTTAAGGGTTTCGATCAGCACGGCCGTCTGAATGGTCATGTGCAGACAGCCGGCGATGCGAGCTCCGGCGAGCGGCTTCGATGGGCCGTACTTCTTGCGGAGCGCCATAAGGCCGGGCATTTCGTTCTCGGCCAGCATGATCTCCTTGCGGCCCCAATCGGCCAAGCTCATGTCCTTCACTTTGTAGGGCAACTTTTCCGAGGCAATCGACACGAGCAATACTCCTGGGGTGTGCAGAGCGTACAGGCGACTCAACCGCCCGTCGGCCGGCTGTTTAACCGAGAAAACCGGCAAGAAATGACGTGTTTGATGATAGGGGCGAAGTGCAAAAGCAGCAAGTCGCACTTTGCGGATCGTGATCGTCCATTAGAAACCGACAGGGGCGAACCCGAACCAGTCTAGCCGCGTGAAGCCAAATTATCACAACGACTTAATGCGTTCGAAAGCGGCCCGCGCCGCAGCTACAAACGTTCGAACCTTTACCTCATTCTTACGTCCGGGGGAGTCCTCGACTCCACTTGCTGTATCCACCCCATCCGGCCGCGCGATCTCAATGGCCTCGCCGACATTCTCCGCCGTTAGTCCTCCAGCGAGGATGAGCGGCAGTCCCATCACCAGTTCGCGGTCCCGACGAACCGAGTCCCAGTCAATTACATGTCCGGTTCCGCCGTAGGCCCCTGGCGAGTAGGCGTCTAGAAGTACTGCGTGTGGCAAAGTCGAGAGGCCACCGGTCAAAGCCGGGCGAACTGCTTCGCACTGACAAAGGTATTCGCTGACGACGGGCAGGCCCTCGTCTCGACAACGAAATGCCCGCACAATCTGCAGCGGCGCGCGGCCCGCTCCCATTCCTCCCAGTGAAAACAGATTGCTCATTCCACTGAGGGCAGCCACGGCTTGCGGCGGTTCGTCACCGTGCAACTGGACGGCATCGAGCTGCAATAACTCCATGGCCTGAAAGATCTTAGTAGGGTCGCTGTTGACGAATACGCCTACCACTTTGGGACGCCTGGCAAGATTGCCCGACCGCACAGCAGCCACGATCGGCTGGGCCGCGTCTAAGGACAGGAAACGCGGGCTGCCTTCAAAAAAGTTCAACCCGATCGCGTCAGCGCCAGCGTCGGCAGCGAGCAGAGCGTCTTCTCGGCGGGTGATGCCGCAGATTTTCACCTGGAACAAGCGACGCAGCCTTCATCGAGCGGGAGGGAAGAAGCGAATGCCTGCCGGTCGGTAAAGATCGGCCGGTCGTTCCTATTATACGACCGCGACCGTGCGTGTCGTGCGGGGCTCCGTGGCTTGTTTCAAGCCTCCTTGCGGTGGCGACGATACCACCAGAGCACCGCTCGAGCCGCACTGACGCTGAGCTCGAACTCCGAAGCATGGATTGCTCTCAGGGATTTGCACGGATGGCCAACCCTCGCGCTGCGACTGCGAATACACCAGGCAGGCCCGCTGCGCAGCCCGGCTGGTACTCCGCTGTAGTCGTTGGCGCGGCCGTTTTTCTGGGCGGTCTGCTCGTTTCACATCCGCCGATCACCGGCTTTCAGGCTGAGGCCGTGGTTGTTCCGGCGAGGGTGTCAGCAGGGGCGGCTGCTGACTCAAGATTGCCGACCGAGTTAGAGGCGATCGATTTGGTTTCGGCCGAGGCATGGCTGAAGTCGGACAGTACGCTGCAGAAGCTCGCAGCAGGTTCCGCCACGTCGGAAGTGGCCGACGGGAACGGCGCGTCTCTTGACCTGAACGGACTGCGTGATCACCTGCAGTTGGAACAGGCGGATCACGAGGGAAAAAGCCGGCTGATCGTGCGCGTTGTGAGTCGACAGCGAACCACCGCTAGGAGAATTGCCGACCGGGCCGCCAGCGAACTGGCCGCATATCTCGATCGGACATCCGACAATCGTCCTGCGGAAACCGAAATCGCGGCGCTGCGACGCGAAATCTCCCTCCTCGACGGCCAGCAGGCCAGGCTCGAGGACGAACTGGACCAGCGACGCTATGAGCAGCTTGCTGAGACACTTGCCAAAGACCGCGCTGAACTGACCCGGCGGTCGTCTGCGGAGAGTCTTGCGGCAGAGCGTCAAGCACCGCAACTTCAGCGGCGGGCACAGCTCACGCAGAAGATCGACGAATTGCGGATCGAATACCGAACTTTGGTAGCCACTCGGCTGGCCGACCACCCGCGAGTCGCAGCCGTTGCCGGCCAGATCGAACAACTCGAGGCCCAACTGAGCGAGTTGCCAGGATCCATTCCGCCTGAGGCAGAAAACAATAGGGGTCCGCGGCTACATGTACCGGCAGTGAACCGTGCGGCCGGAGTGACCGAGGCCCGGTTTGCCGCGTTGGGAAGGGCCGACCGGAGTGAGGAGATTTCGGCTAATCCGAACGACTTGGACATCGTTCGGCAGCAACTTCAGGAGGTGGTCTGCCACCGAAAAGACGTGGAGTTTCGCCTCGAAACCGCCCTGCGTTTGGCTTCAACCATATGGCAGAAGCAATGGACCGTGGCGCACGCTGGTCCGACTAAGCGAATCGGCGGCTCGCCCAAGAGCAACGATCTGATGTTAGCTATGCTTCTGGGGCTAATGGCAGCGGCGGCCGTCGGCCTCGATTGGAGCCTGCTGTGGGGCAAGCGAGTCCTTGTCAGTGCAGCTCAGGCCCGCAATACGCTCACTGCACCCCTGCTTGGTGAGATTTCGCTCCCGGCAGCTCAACCGACACCCGTCAGCGAACGGTCAAGGTCCACGCTGAAGCGGCGTATCGTTCGGATGGCAGAGTGGATGCTCATCATTTCACTCTTCCTGCTGATCTTGGCCGCCGTAAGCCAGCGCGAACTGGCCGCACAGTTGGCGCGCGATCCGTTTGGTGCGATGGCCGAGGCGTTCGACACCGTGCGAAGTGCGGGCTGGTGATCAGAGCCATGGGCATCCCATTCACCGCCGCCCTCCTATCTTCCGCGCATTCATTACCCCGCTTTAGCGCTTGCCCTCCGCTGGCCGATGGGAAGTGTGAGTGACCGAACGCCCTGAACGCCTTCGGTTGCGGTGCTAGCAGATTGTGCTCGCAGGGTGGCGGGCAGTTCTCAGGATGGTGGCAGGACGCCGGTCGACAGCGACGATCCCACAGGAAGGCAACATGTACGAAAGTTTCTTTCAGCTCCGCCACCGTCCCTTTGCCGCCGCACCCTCGCCCCAGCGCTACATCGCTGTTGGTCCGATCGAGCAGGCGCGGCAGACTCTAGTTCGCTGCATTGAGCGAGCTGAGGGACCGGGGCTGATTGTCGGCCCTTCCGGGATCGGTAAGACACTGCTGTGCCACCTACTGGCTCATAAGTTCGAGAGCCGGTTGCAGACAGCCCAGCTCAGTGGCGGCCGTCTGGGCACTCGTCGCGCCTTGCTCCAGAACATTCTGTTCGAGCTCCAACTGCCCTACCGCGACATGGATGAAGCCGAGCTTCGGCTGTCGCTCATCGATCACTTAAGCCGCCGCGACGGCAACCGCGAAGGCCTGCTGTTGATTGTTGACGAGGCTCACCTGCTCCCGTTGCGGCTACTGGACGAAATTCGGCTCCTCACCAACCTGGTCCATCAGGGCCAGCCGCAGGTTTCGCTCGTTCTGGCTGGCGGACCAGCGATGGAGGAACGCCTGGCCAGCCCGAAGCTCGATTCGCTTCAGCAGCGAATCGCTGCCCGCTGTTATCTGCAGCCATTCAGTCGTGAAGAGACCATCACCTACATCCGTCAACAACTGGAAGCTGGTGGAGCCGATTGCGAACAGCTGTTCACGCTCGAAGCGATGCAAGCCGTGCACAGCGCGTCCGACGGCATTCCCCGTTTAGTCAACCAACTCGCCGACCATGCACTAGTGCTCGCCACCCTGGCCGGAGTGCGGCAGATCACTCTGCCAGTCATCCAGGAAGCATGGTCTGACCTGCAGCAATTGCCGGCGCCGTGGCACGATTCGCCTAAGCCGTCGACCACTTTGCCTACTGCGGACGCAGGCACAACCGACTTCATTGAATTCGGCGCTCTTGATGAACCGGCCGAAGAGCGCAGTCAGCCCACTCAAGCCGCCGAGATGCAACTAGATCGTCTCGACCGCAGCGTCGCCGCCCTGCACGACGAATTCGAGTCGACGGTGTCGTACGAGCCCGTGTTTGGTTTCTCTCAGCCAGGCGATTTTCATCCCCTGCAAGAATCCGCGACCGAAGTTGAACTCGTGTTTCCCTCTTCGAACGATCCTTTTGGCGGCAATTGGGGAGAGGAAGAAATCGTCATTGACCGATATGCCTCGCTCGAATCGCAGGCCGTAAGCCATCGCCCGCGAGTGAAGAGTGAAGAAGGTCGCGAAATCGGCTCCGCACTCGCCGCGATCGACAACAACAAGCGTCCCCTCGGCACTGCCACGCGCAAAGCCGAAGCGATCATGCAAGCTCCCGCCGTTCTTCCCCTAATGGACGAGCCGGAGCACGAGACTTGGGGCACGGCGCAAGCGATTGGCGACTTCCACTCGCTGATGAACTCATTCGATCTGGATCCCGCCAGCGACCCGGTCATGCCGGAGCTTACTGCACCGACGCTACACAGCGTAAAGCCAACACCGGTCAGCTTGCGAGATTTCGCCGACGACCGCGACATCATCGTGATCGAAGAAGGCGCCGCCACTCCGCTGCGAAATCTGGCCCCACGCGAGTCGAAGCGGCAGGACTATCGTCGTCTGTTCAGCAGTTTGAGAAATCGGTAATTGAGGTTCATTGTTCGCGTCGGTGCTTTAACCAGCGACCAGGGCGAGGGATCGATTGTGTCAGCTCTTTTGTGAGCTCCGCAAACCCCCTCACTCGCAATAAGTGAGACTTGCCATGGGCCGGATGCTCGACGCGCTGAAGAACCTTGAAAATGATGCCGGTTCCACCATGGCCGTCACCGCGCCGGTGGTTGCGAAGCAGCCGGACAAGTCTCAGCCGTCGACCAAATCGCCATCATCGTCGCTGCCGGTAGCCTCCGAGGGACATCGCAGTGCGAATGCACCCGCTGTAGCTGGTCAAGAGACAATCGGGAATGCGTTCCTCTCGAAACTGGCCAGTTCTTCGCGGCCCGCCGTCGAGTCAGAACGTTCTGTGGCCGCGACGAGTGCAGTTACTCAATCGCAGAACTCGGCGTCGGCCGCTGCGGCGGCTCTTGCGAAACTGAAGTCGGCCAACGCATCGCCTCTTCAGGGTGGTGGAACTCTTGCGACCTCACCTCAGGCGCTGGCCCAGACTGTAACACCCGGTTGGCCAGGCTCAGCGACGTCTGGTCAGTTGCCCAAGTACCCTCCGACACAAACAGCACTGCCTGCTGCTCCGGTCAGTGCGGCTCCGCTGGTTGCTCCTTTGGGTGAGCAGACGATCTCCCTTCCCGTTGCACCCGTTACTGCCATCGAGGTTCCGCCTCTGGCGCAGGCTGAAATATCCCTTCCGGCCCAGCGAACGTCGGCCACCCGATTGGAAGAAACCGTCAAAGCGGCGCTGGCCGACCCGCGCCGTAGTGTGCCACTCGAGCAGCTTGCTCGCCGAATGCGGACAGAACTTCGCGCCGATGCGGGGCGCTGCTGGCTGCTCGCCGACGCGGGGCAGCATCACGATTCAACGGATCTCGCCGCACATCTGGGAGCGATCTTCGCCTCGCAACTCGGCGATGTGTTGCTCGTCGATGGCAATCTCGACTGCGCTCTGCTCTCTGCCGGAATGAACGTTATCGACCGGCCAGGCGTTGCCCAGGCCGCGATGAGCGGTGCGAAGTCCTGGCAAAACATGATCCAGCCGACATCCTGGCAGCATTTGTACTTATTGCCGGCCGGACAGATGGTGGCCGACATGCCGGATCCGACTGCGGCTTGGACCGAAGTACTCTCGCAGGCGGAACGTCGTTTCCGCCTGGTGCTCGTCGACGGTGGGCCGGCCACTGAAGCCGCCTGCAAAGTGTTTGGCCGGCTCTGTGATGCAACGTTCGTCGTCGTTCGTCTCGGCCTGACCGAAGCTCGTGAAGCGCGTCAGTCGATGAAGCATTTGCGCACGAGCGGAGCCCGAGTGATTGGCTCAATTGCGACGAGCGTCCCCTCGCTCTGATCACTGCCGGGTAGCCGGATCGCGTTCCCCTGCGTATTGTGGCAGAACGCGGCCCGCGATTACTCTCTCCCGAGGCCGTGGCAATTGCTCTCCAGGGTCTCTCTATGTCAGTTTGTTTGGTAACTGGTGGCGCTGGTTTCGTCGGCGGTCATTTAGTTGCGGCGCTCGTCGGCCGCGGCGACCAAGTGCGCGTTCTGGACAATTTCTTCACGGGGCGCCATGAAAACGTCGCCGATCTCGGCGGGCAGATTGAATTGATCCAGGCCGACATCAACGATGTGGAAGCCGTGGATCGGGCGCTCCGTGGTGTGGAAGTGGTCTTCCATGAGGCGGCCATCGCGTCGGTTCCACGAAGTGTGGCCGCTCCGCTCGATACGCATCACGCGTGTGCAACCGGGACGCTCACGATGCTCGACCGAGCCCGAGTTGCCGGTGTGAAGCGGTTCGTGTACGCGGCATCGAGCAGCGCCTATGGAGACCAGCCGACGCCGCTAAAGAAGGAGAGTGACCTGCCGATGCCGCTTTCTCCCTATGCTGCGGCAAAGCTCGCAGGTGAACACTACTGCCACGCCTTTCATCATACCTACGGTCTTCAGACCGTCTGTTTGCGCTACTTCAACGTCTATGGTCCGCGGCAAGATCCACGTGGACCGTATGCGGCAGTGATTCCGATCTTCATCGAATCACTGCTCAACGGCCGAGCACCGGTTATTTATGGCGACGGGGAGCAGACTCGCGATTTCACGTTCATCGAAGATGTTGTGCAGGCCAACCTGAAGGCCGCAAGCTCATCCGCTTGTGGGGTAACCGTGAATGTCGGCAGTGGCCAACGCACGAGCTTGCTTGACCTGCTCACGGAGATCAACCGCCAGCTAGGCGTCGAAATTGCACCCGACTTGCGGCCCGCGCGATCGGGTGATGTTCGGGATAGTTTGGCCGACATATCACTTGCGCGGCAGCTTCTCGGCTATGAACCAAAGTTCTCCCTTTCTGCGGGCTTAGAGTCGACGATTCGCTTCTATCGAGCCCAGTTGGCCAAGTCTTAGCGCCCGCACCAATCGGGATGGAACGTTCGACGCGTTCTACGGTTACGGCTGTAGGGGACGACTCCGCAGTTGAAAATGCACTTCGGAAGTGCATAAACCTTGTGCAATATCCTCCGTTCAGGGTATCCTGCGCACAGGAACGCTGTGATCAGGAACACAGTCGAGGCGCATCCCCGGTTCGAGGCAAATCAGGCGGTCAGGCTATGACCATTGCGCTTTCGTGTCCACGCTGCGGCAAGCAGTCGGGTGCCCCGGACCACTGCGCGGGGCAAATGGGGCAGTGCCCGTTTTGTTCTGCACCGGTACCGATTCCCGCTGCGGCCGCTCAACCAGCCACCACGCTCAAAGCGGTCACTTGGCTCGTGCGGCTCCCCAATGGTCAAGCTTGGGGACCAGTGAATCGTCGTCAACTGGAGGAAGCAGTGGCCGCCGGTCGGCTTCCAGCGGAGTCGCTGGTGATCAAGAGCGGAACTACAAATATGGTTCCGCTGGTAGACCTGTTTCCGCAGCTTCGCGAGACCTTGGCCGCGGTGCAGGCCCCGTTTTCGGGCCAGCAATTGCAAGCGGCAGTGCGCCCAAAGACCTTCCTGGAGAAGCTTATCTACGGCCCGGATATGCCGCGCTACAAAGCGGATAAACGCCGGGAGACGTACGAAGAGCGGCAGCTGATCATGCTGACGTTCGTTGGAGTTTGGGTGCTGGTTTGGATCTGCGGCTCTGTGCTTGCCGGACTACAAGGCGGCGCCGAAGCCGCGATGGGCGCAGGACTCGGCTTTTTCTTTGCCAGCCTCATTCCAGTAGGTCTCGGCCTGCTGATGCTGGCTGCCGGTTTGTTTGAACCAGAATGGTTGATGAACTCCTGGGACGGCCGCCGACGGCGATCTCTGTTCGGCGATCAAGGGGCCCGATTCACCTACATGATTCCGGGTTTCTGCCTGTTCCTCGGCGGCGGTATGTTCGCCTGTTTCATGATGGCGGTCGGCGGCATCGGCGGCTCCAGTCTTGCTTTGGCCGAAGCAGAGCAAGAGAAACTTGAGGGACATCGAGAAATCGACTTCGATCCGCCGCTTCCTGGTTATAAACCGGCGGGACTGACCACACCGGTACCATCCTCCTTTGATCCCACGATTCCAGCCCAGGCTAACACTCTGCCGCCGAGCAATTTCGTCGACCCGCTCCGGCCGACGATTTCGCCGCCGACGCAGACCGTTACCGTAACTCCAGTCACAACCAACCCTGTGGAAGGCCCGCTGGTCGAAGTTGAGGTAAAACCGCGAACGCCGGCTGAAGAACTCAAAGTGCGGGAGGAAGAACTCCGCAATGCGTTGAGCGCTTATCAGGCTCTGCGACAGCAGTGGGATGAGGCCTACAACAAGTCATCGGAAGCCTTGAAAACAACCGGCGGACTCGCGTCGGATACAAAAGGCGACCTGAAAGCCGCCGATGCAAAGGCGAGCAGCATCGCGACGACTCTCGCTGTGGCGATCGATTCGGTGAAGGCATCGCACGCTTCGCTCAAGACCTACTGCGACGAGAACAAGCTCGCCAGCGATACTCTCGCGGGCTACGTCGAGCCGCCCGCTGACGTGCCTGGGCTGAGAGAAATTCAGCGGCGAGTCGAAGTGGCGAAGCTTTCTCTGGAGACTGGCGACGAAGTGGTGTTCCTCGCCGCAGTGAACAAGGTCGAGCTCTACGAGCGACAGCGCCGCGACATGCTCAACACGCTCGGAGCAGCTGCCGACAGCAATGCCGAACTGCAGCAGCTGCTGACCGATCTGCAAGAAGCCCGTAAATGGGCTTATCAGACTCGCCGTACGGTCGAGCAAAAAGCAACACGCGGTCAGATCAGCCCGCTGTTGGATGTTTATCCGCCCGATCGAGAAGCGGTTGCACGTTATGGTACCGACCAGGAACAGCGCGCCCTGGGAATGAACCCCACACACGCCGACCGTTTCAAGGAGGCCAGCCGACTTTGGTTGCTCGCCAGCAGCGATGTCGATCGAGCGCGTGACCGCCTGACCAAGTCGGAGCAGGCTATGGCCGCTTATCAAGCGCGCTTCGGCCGTGCTCCAGCGCCGAACGATCCAGTTGGTCAAACTTATACGGCTAACCTCAAGGCTGTTGCCGCTGCGGAGAAAAAGCTCGCCGAGGCCCGGACCAAATTAGAAGACTCGGCGAAGCAAGTTGAAGTCACCAGCTCGCTGCTTGAGCCGGGAACGTTTTAGCGGAAGGCTGGTCCTCTCAGCCGCGCCGTTGCTCGCTTGCCGTTACAATGCAGCCTAATTGCTGCACTTGAGCGTAACGGCGTTCTGGCGAGGGGAGGCTTCCGCGTGATCATTGGCGTGCCGCGCGAAATCAAGCGCGACGAGTACCGCGTGGCAATGTTGCCGGTCGGTGTCGAGGAGCTATGCAATCTTGGGCACCGCGTACTGCTTGAAGCCGGTGCGGGTCTTGGCTCCGGTCTGCCCGATACCGAGTACCAGGTCGTTGGCGGGGAAATTGTTAGCAGCCCTGCCGAAATATATCAGATCTCCGACCTGATCGTGAAGGTGAAAGAACCGCTGGAAGCCGAGTGGCCGCTTATCCGCGCGGGACAAGCGATCTTCACTTATTTCCACTTCGCAGCCAGCCGAGAGCTGACGCAGGCGATGCTCGATTCAGGCAGCACTTGTATCGCGTACGAAACCCTTCGCGACACGCAAGGCCGCCTCCCGCTGCTGACGCCTATGAGCGAAGTTGCCGGGCGTATGAGCATCCAGGAAGGGGCGAAATATCTCGAGCGCCCGCAGATGGGACGTGGTATCTTGCTCGCTGGCGTGCCTGGCGTCGCGCCTGCCCACGTGACCGTGCTCGGCGGCGGGATTGTCGGCGCGAATGCGGCCAAGATTGCCGCAGGCTTTCAAGCCGATGTCGCGATTCTCGACGTCAACATGGATCGTCTGCGTTATCTCGACGATATCATGCCGGCCAACGTGAACGTGCTCTACAGCGACCGCCATACCATACGCAACGAGCTAAAGCTTGCCGACCTGGTGATTGGCGCTGTGCTAATTCCGGGAGCCAAGGCTCCGAGACTCGTCAGCCGGCAGGATCTCAAGCTTATGAAGCCGGGCAGCGTCATCATTGACGTGGCAATCGATCAGGGCGGCTGCATCGAAACGAGCAGGCCAACGTCTCATAGCGACCCAGTCTATCTCGAAGAGGACGTGTTGCACTACTGCGTGACGAACATGCCGGGGGCCGTTGGCCGTACAAGTACTTTCGCGCTTTGCAACGTAACACTTCCTTGGGTGCTCACACTCGCGCAGCGAGGAATCGACGCCGCATGTCGCGAATCGCCGGCCCTTACTTCGGCGGTGAACATTGCCCGTGGCCGCGTGACCAACGAAGCGGTCGCCCGGACCTTTGAGATGAAGTACGAACCGCTCCTGTAACATTGCACCTTGCCGCTGAATTGACGATGACGAAACAACGGGAAACTCTGCGCTGGATCGGCGACGAACGCGGACAGCTGGTGCTGATTGATCAGACCCGCCTGCCGGTCGAATTGCATGAACTCGTCTGCTCCGATGTTGAAACTGTCTGGGAAGCGATCAAGAACCTGCGCGTCCGAGGTGCCCCGGCTATCGGCATCGCAGCAGCGTATGGCGTGGTAATTGGTCTGCAGACGAAGGAGTCTCACGAGAGCGAGGCGGCCCTCTTTGCTCGATTGGAGGAAGTTGCCGCCTACCTGGCGGCTAGCCGACCAACGGCGGTCAACCTGTTTTGGGCCCTCGACCGGATGCGTGCACGGGCGGACTCGCTACGCGGAAAGGCACCGCCACTAGAGATTCACCAGGCATTGCTCGTCGAAGCTCAGGTGATTCACGAGGAGGATCGCCGGATGTGCCACGCGATCGGTCGTTACGGTGCCGCACTGCTGGCAAACAACTCCGGCGTGCTGACGCACTGCAATGCCGGTGGGCTGGCGACCGCCGAATACGGCACCGCGCTGTCGGCATTCTTCACGGCGCAGGACCAAGGCAAGTCGCTGCACGTGTTCGTTGACGAGACGCGTCCCCTACTGCAGGGCGCGCGATTGACCGCCTGGGAGCTTGCCCAGCGAGGCATCAAGGCCACGCTCATCTGTGACTCGATGGCGGCCCAAGTGATGCGAGAGGGAAAGGTACAAGCCGTAATGGTCGGCGCCGATCGAATCGCCGCGAATGGGGACACGGCGAACAAAATCGGCACCTATTCGGTCGCCTGCCTGGCCGCAGCGCACGGGATACCATTCTATGTAGCGGCGCCGACTTCGACGTTCGACCTTTCCATCAGCAATGGCGACCAGATACCGATCGAAGAGCGTGCGAGCGTTGAAATCACACACGGCTTCGGTCGCCAGACGGCACCGGAAGGAATTGAGGTCTACAACCCGGCCTTCGATGTCACACCGGCCCGATTGATCAAAGCGATCATCACCGAGCAAGGGGTGATTGACCCAGTGAGCGAAGAGAAAATCCGCGAGGTCGTTCGAGCGTCAGTCGTTTAACTTGTGACGTTCCTTGGCGATCTCAACGAGGAACAGTCGCCGGATCGCGTCGTAGCCACGGTCATTCGGATCTTCAAGATTGAACAAGTACCAATAGTGCGGATCGCTGGCTCGGTAATGCTGCGACCAGAACTTCCGGCAATGCACGCCATGGCCTAAAAACTCGGCGTGCATCGGTACGACCCGCACATTGTCATGCTTCGCCGCCGCGTTGCGCAATGCCTCGTTGTAGGCCGCATGCACCTGCACGCATTCTGGCCACGGTGGGAGGTAGGCCGATTCCGGATTGCCATAACCGTCCGACGGATCGTAGATGTCGGCGATAAAGATCAGACACCCGCCCGGAAATCGCTCGTCAATCAAGCTGAACATTTCTTCGAGTCGAGCTTGAAAGTTCGCGATCCACGGCTGAGCCTGCTGCAGTGTGCAGCCATACATGGCACCTTCGCGAGGCGGTGTTCGGCCGTACCAGTGGATGAGATCATTGCCGCCGCTCGTCATGACGACAATTCCAAACACATCCTCGGGTTGCGTTTGCAACTTTTGCTGGATTTGGTCGACGTGCTGTAGCGAGTTGCTACCTGAAACGGAGAGATTCTTGGCTTCCAGTTCGGGCAGCACTCGCGATAGGCACTTGCCTCGCATGTCTTCGAATTCGTCGGACGGGTTCGTCACCAGCCGATCAAAGTAGGCCAGGTTCGGAGAAGCACCGAATCCGGCTGTAACGCTGTCTCCTAAACCCACGAGGCGGACTTTGCGATTGCTCCAGGTTCCTGCGAAATCCTCGGCTGGCACAGCCGGCCCGGCCGGTCCGCTACCCATGGGCAGATATAGGTAGAAATGAACATATCCGGCCGCAGCGGCGATCAGAACCAAGCCGATGCTGAGCAGAATCTTCAGTTGTCGATTCGAACGTCGCGGCCGCGCTGGAGGTGCGGCCACCGTTTGCGCCGTGTCCGTTGCAAACATGGTTTCCCCGGGGTGCGATGAGAGGTCGGGGTTTGGTATTCTGTAAGAAGTCCTTGCAGAATACGTCCGCCCCTGAGCGCACGCAAATCCTCCGAGCGAGATCCCAAGAGGTCCCCATGGCCACCGTCGACGAACTCTATAAACAGTCCGAGCAATTTCGCCGTGAAGGGAAGCACGAAGAAGCCATCGCTACGCTGCAAGAACTGCAGAAGCAGGACGAGAATCACGTCCTTGCGCATCTCGCCCTCGCCGTGCTGCTTGGCAAGGTCAGCCGGCACTCCGAGGCGGTGCAGCACGCCGAGAAAGCCGTACAACTTGAGCCGACCGATACGTTCAACTGGACGGCGCTAAGTGTTACGTATCAACGGGCATTTGAGGGCACGCAGGACCGCCAGTTCATCTACAAGGCCGAAGAGGCTAAGGCGCGGGCAGCACAGATGCAGTTCCAAAAGTAACCTCGTCGCCAGGCCTGGACACGGGGAATTACGCCGTCACGGCTAGTCGGCACTTCGATTGCAGCCTGTCGGCTCGTGGCCGACCGTGATAGACTGCGCAGGCCCGCACGATAACCGCCGCTTAACCTAGGCGGCCTCACTATTTCCCACCGAGGTTTTCATGTTTCGCTCTGTTTTTGCCACTCTGGCGTTAGGTACCCTTATGATCCCATCGCTGGCCGTCGGCCAGGGCAACGCTCCCGCCGCTCAGGGCAAACCGGAGCTGAAATCGGTCACCCAGCAAGCCAGCTACGCGATCGGGCTGAATTTCGGTCAGCAATTGGCCGACGCCGACCTGGATGTGGAAGCCTTGCTCCGTGGAGTCCGCGATTCGCTGACCAAAGCCGATCCGCTTCTGACGGACGATCAAATCAACACCGCCATGACGGAATTTTCGAAGCAGATGCAGGCGAAAGCTCAGGCCAAGGCCCAAGAGGCTGGTAAAGAAGGCGACACTTTCCTCGCAACCAACGCCAAGAAGCAAGGCGTAAAGACCACCAAGAGCGGTCTGCAGTACAAAGTGCTCAAAGCTGGCGACGGGGCTTCGCCGAAGGCTGACAGCGTCGTGAAGGTGCATTACCACGGAACGCTCCCGAATGGCAAAGTCTTCGACAGCAGCGTTGAACGCAAAGAACCGGCCGAATTCCCGGTCAATCGCGTGATCCCCGGCTGGACCGAAGCTCTGCAACTGATGAAGGTCGGCGACAAATTCCAGCTGGTTATCCCGCCGAACCTCGCCTATGGCGACCGAGGTGCTGGTCCCCTGATTGGCCCCAATCAGGTGCTGGTATTCGATGTGGAACTGCTGGAAATCGTGAAGTAGCTGACGGCGTCTACTCCAAAGCCATCGATTCTCAAGCCGAAGGCACGCGCCTTCGGCTTTTTTTGTTGACCGACTGCCGAAGTGACGCCGCGCGTACCGGAAATCGCTCGTGCTGTTAAATTTTCCCTCCTGATGGGGTCTTGCGGGTTTCCGCCTTGTGGGGTCAATTCCTAGTGTGTGGGCGGCATATTCGGCCTAACCCGCAAAACTTCACAAGGAGTGCGCTCATGATGGACTCTCTCAGGAAACTCTTTGGCAGGAAGGCCAAGTCCGCGAAGAAGGCCAAGAATTCGGCCCGCCGTACTTTTCGTCCGATGGTCGACAGCCTCGAAGCCCGTCGCTTGATGGCGGTCTTGTTCGTCGACGACAACCTGCAGCAGTTCCCTGCTGCCCAGTACACCAGCATTCAAGCCGCTGTGAATGCAGCGAACCCTGGCGACGTGATCCAGGTATTTGCAGGTAAGTACAACGAATCTGTCACGATTCCTGCCGCCAAGCCGCGATTGACGCTTGTGGGTTCGGGGACCGGCCCGTCCTTCGCCACCAATCCCCAACTGGCTTCCATTGTTGATCCGGTAGCGGGAACTGGCGGCATCGGCTTCAACGTTTTGGCGAATGACACCGTCATCCGTGGCTTCACGGTCGGCGATATCGACGACAACACGCTCGAAGCCATCGGCATTCGGACGGATCCATCGATTTCTGGCTTCAACATTTCTGGCAACGTCGTGACCGATAGCTCGGTCGGCGTCTATCCAGGATCGAGCGGTGCCAAGGCTTCGTACCTGGTCGGTAACTGGATCAACGGCAACAACGATGCAGGGCTGGTAGGCGGCAGCGGCATCTACTCCGACCAAGGTGCCCGAAACTTGTATGTGACTGGTAACACGATCACCGACCAGTTCAATGTCGCGATCAATTTCGCTGGCCTCCTCGGTCAGCAAAATAACATCCGCGTCGAAGGCAACACGGTTGGCTCCAGCACCCGGGATGACTCGGGTGCGGCCATCTTGATGATCAACACCACCAACTCGAGCGTCACTGGAAACGTCAGCTTCCAGTCCAATACGCACGGTATCGACCTTGGCGGTGGTAACCAGAATCTGGTCGTGCGTGGCAACTCGGTGCAGAACGCGGCTTGGACGGGTATCAACGTCAACTCGGTCTACGCGGGTCCGAACATTGGCACCCGAATCGAGAGCAACACGGTCCTCTACGCTGGCGACTCGGGCATCCGCCTCCGCGGTGGCGCGACCAACTCGTACGTGTTCAACAACACGGTGCAGTACAGCCAGGGATCGGGTACCACGGGTAATGGTATCGCGATCGAGGATTCGTCCAATAATGTGGTCCAGAGCAACCGGACGCTCTACAACAACAACAACGGCATCCTGGTGACTGGCATCTCGGCCGGCAACACCATTGCCAGCAATGTCTCGTTGTTCAACGGGACGTTCGATCTGAACGAAGCGGGCATCCTGTTTGCCAACTTCTGGTACGGCAACACCGCTCAAACTCGCAGCCGTCCGGGTCTGTAGTTTGAGCTTGTAACAATCGATTAAAAACATAACGCCCCAGCCATAAACGGCTGGGGCGTTTTCTTGCGCTGAATGAAATAGCCGTAGCGTCTTTAATCCTGGCTGAGGAAGGCCAGCAAATCTCGCAATTCCTGCTTGGTGAGTTGGTATGCCAGGCCTGCGGGCATAATCGATTGCTCGCTTGGCTGTTTAATCTCGATATGGCGTGGGTGCACGCCGTGGATTTTGCCGGTGTTGTCGGCGATTCGCAAAGTCCCATCGACTTCCTCACCCACATACATGCCGGCCAAGGCTCGGCCGTCATCGATCTGCAACACCCAAGGCGTATACAGCGGCGCGATTTCTTTGCTCGGCTGCACGATCGATTCAACAAGCCGCTCGCGCGTCATGTTTCGGGCGATCGTCGAGAGCGCTGGTCCGACGGCCGCACCACGACCTTCGTGTTCGTGACAGCGCCAGCAACCGACGCTTTTGGGGCTGAAGAAGATGCGTTCGCCCGCTTCGACATCTCCCGGTCCGCTACCTCGCTCGAGCCACTCGGATAACGCCGCCTCGGCCGGGACGTCTGGCTTCGCACTTGGATCGAGTGCCATTTCAGCGAGATCGACGAAAGCTGCAGATCGTTTCTCGCTCGCCGACTTGATCGCGGCGCGTTCGTCGGCCTGAAGAGTCGTGCCGCGAAGCTGTCGTAGTGCTTCCGCGGCAACAGCTTCGTCGGAGTCGGCGGCCAAGGCGATGAGCAACTTTCGTGCAGCCGGTTCTTCACTGTCGAGGCCCAGAACTGCTTCCGACCGCTCTCGCGCAGAGAGCTTTCGATCGCCGGCGATGCTTCGAATGTCTTCCTTGAGCGGTTGTTCTTTCCTCTGCCGTGCTGTGCGAATCGCCTCCAGCCGAACTTCGGGCGATTTATCGGTAAGGCACTGCTTCAGGAAGTCGACGGTTAACTCCGGATGGTCGCTGCGCAACACGCGGAGGGCGAGGGCCCGCACTTCCGGCTTGATGGTGGGGGCTTTGACCGTTCGAATCGCGTGAACCTCACCCGTCCAATCGTTTGAGTTCTTGTCGTTCTTCCCGAGCAGATCGAGTGTGGCAAGGCAAACCTCGAACTGCTGCTTGGTGGTCGCCTCGCCGAGGGCGCTCTCTACCTCGCCGCGGAACTCTTTCAGTTGATGCTCGGCGACTACCAGTACCGCGGCGAGTCGCACCTCGGGATCGTCAGAACTAAGTAGCGGCGGCAGCCACTCGGGCTTCCCTTGGATGAAACCGCTGCACCAAAGCGACAGCATGCCACGCCGGACGATCGAGATTGGCAGCCCGGCCTCCGCCATCGTCTTTTCAGTCGCCTGCCAATCGCCGCCGTGCTTTTGTAGTTGTTTACCGACCTGACGAGCGATGGCTTGCGCGTGAAACGGTTGGTTGACGTCGATCTGTAACTCCTCAACCTCCTTGGCCACGCTCTCAAGTGGACCATTGAGTGGCTGATCGCTCGTATCACAAACCGCGTTCTGGCCGTCAACCGGCGGCTTGCCGGGCTCTTTTGCACTCAGCCTCCAGACGCGTCCTTTACCGTGGAGTTGGTACGACTTGTCGACCCAATCGCTGAAGTACAGAGATCCATCTGGTGCCACGGCCATTCCGACGGGGCGGAAGTTCTCGTCTCCTACGACGACCGGTCTCATCTCGCTACGGAACGTCTGGTCGTTGATAGCGGCCTGCAGTTCGTACGCTTCGATCCGGTGATCACCCCACGAGGTGACTAGTAACCGGCCCTGGTACTGCTTTGGTAGTGAATGGCGATCGTAGTACACCACGGCGCTAGGTGCTTCGCCGGTGCCTGCCACCATCGGCAGGGTTCCTGGCAGCTCACCATTCCAAGCAGTGAGCGGGTTGGTGCCGCGTCGGCCGTGCCGGAAGCGAAAGCCGTAATCTCCATTTTGCACGACATGCAGCAGCCGGCATGGGGGACGGGCGTCTGGATCATTGTCGACCGTAAAGAGATTGCCGCAGCTGTCGAAGCAAACGTGAAAGGGATTCCAGAAACCCGTGGCAATCCGCTCCAGCCGACTGCCGTCCAGCTTGCAGCAGTAGATGTTTCCCCCTTCGCCGCCGCCAGACAACGCTTGGCCGTCGCTGCCGATTAGCTTGTAATCGGCGCCCAGGTTTTCGCCGAAGCCGAAGTAAACGCGACCGTCGCGGAAGGCAAAACCGGACAGGCCGTTGTGCGGATAGTTACCTTTCGTCTCCAAGTGACAGATAGGAGTGCGTCTGTCGGCTTTGTCGTCGCCATCGGTGTCCTCGAGCGTGAAAACTTCCGCTCGCGTTGCGACATATACCTTTCCACTGTCAGGTTCCACCGCCAGGTTCATCGTGTGCGTGGTACCCTCGGACCAGACGCGTACTCGACCCGCTTTGCCGTCCTCGCCGAATTGATCCATGAGCAGGATGCGGTCGTGCTCCGGGCCCTGATAGCCGTTGGGCCGAAAGTGCGTATGGCTTTCGATCACCAGCACTCGCCCCTGGCGATCAACGGCCAGACCTGTTGGAGTCACAATCTGCGGTGCTTCGGCGACCAACTGCAGTTGCAGCCGATCATCTTTCACCTGTGGCATCTCGGGTGGGGCGGACAGCAGTGTCAGGGCAATCGCCAGGTAGGCAGAAGGCACTAGCAGCATCTCCTGAGGAGAAGGGATCGTTCGCTTGCGACGTGCGGCAATGTTGCCGACAAGAACGAAAAAACGGCGAGCATCATCAGACGCTCACCGCTTCATTAGAGTCGCAAGTCAGTTCGGGGACTAGGATTCGAACCTAGAATGACTGAACCAAAATCAGTAGTGTTACCGTTACACCATCCCCGAATGATTGGCCCTTGAAGGTCCAACCGTCCGCCATTTTACCCGGCATTGGCTGTCTGGCAACGCCCGTTAAACTCGACACGCACGCCGCCAGCGGGTTCGGTTCAATGGCCCAATTTGTTGCCTTTACTGACGACCGAGAAGGAAAGCTGCTCCAGTTCGATTGCCAGGTCGACCCCCACAGTCTTTACCTGCTTAGGCAGGTTCAGCGTGACGGGGGCAAAATTCATGATGCCCTCAATGCCGGCGGCGACCAGACTGTCGGCCACTCGCTGGGCTGCCGGACCGGGGACGGCAACAACTGCCAGCCGAATGCCCAATTGCTGAACGACCTGCGTGCAATCATCCAGATGAAAGATTGGAATGCCGTCGACCTGCGTGCCGACCTTCGCCGGATCGACTTCAAATGCGGCGACGATCCGAAAACCCTGATGCTGGAACCCGCGATAGTTCAGCAATGCTCGGCCAAGATTACCGAGACCGACGATCGCCAGCGGCCAGGGCTGGTTTGTCCCGAGAATGCCCTTAATCGCGTCAATCAATTCCTGGCAGCGGTAACCGATACCGGGATAGCCGAATTGGCCGAAGTAGGCGAGATCCTTACGCACCTGTGCGTCGGTGAAACCAAGCAACCGACCGAGCTGCGTGGAACTGGTGGTCTCGTGTCCGTCGCGAACCAGATGCTGCAACTCCCGCAGGTAAAGACTCAAGCGGCTGACGACAGCCTTCGGCACTTGCGGCTCGCCGGACGGTTCCGTCGGTTTGTCGCTGGCAGAGCTCATCCAATCGGTTGCGGAGTAGAGAACGATCAACGAGACGTGGGTAGCTGAGTTACTGTACGACGGTTATCCGCCTGCCACAAGCTGACATGCCCCGGGCTGCCACTGCCAACCGATTGTGGCGCAAAAAAAGCCGGCACTGATTCTTGACCGAATCAGCGCCGGCTTAACTTTGCTTCAACCGCGATTCCAGCCTTTGCCTGGCGAGGCGGATGGATTGGCCGAATCGCTCTCAAAAAATTCGCTACTCTTGGTAGTGCTCTGCGTGGTCCATCCAGATGCCGCCCGTGGTCGGGTTGTACAACCAACCGCCCGTGCCGGTGACATCACCAACCACAGCGGGATCGTTCGTGATTTCCTTCACCGTCGTGCTATTGGTGAACGGATTCGCCGGCAGCTCGCTGATGTAAGGACCATAGGGATAGCTGGCGCCGGTGCCCACCGTCCCATCGGCATCGGTCGTGGCCATGAGCTCTACCAGATCATTGCCGGGAGCCTCTCCCTCGTGGTGAGCCCGGTAGAGCTGAATCTGCGAGCGGAGGGTGTGCAGATTGAACTTGCCAGTGCTGGCCTTAGCGTCCTTCGTCGAGTCGGTGAACTGCGGGATGATGGTGGCCGCCAGAATGGCCATGATCACCACGACGATCAGGATTTCGACGAGCGTGAACGCGTTGCGTTTCTTATTTCGACAGAGTTTGCTTCCAAACATACGACAATGCCTCGCCAGGGGAACGGTGTGACTTGCGTGCTGCGACGCGGGGCGAGGCTGCCTTTCTGGCGGCTCTCGCTCAGCGACGGACTGCGATGGACCAGCCTTTCTCAAGTGCGAGATCTTAGGCCAGCGCCCCACTAGGGTGGATTTCCGCCGTCAAGAGTAATTAGGTTGGTGCACCGAGGCAGTCAAACACACAGCGACGTTTTTTCATGTGGGGACGGACAGCCGTCTCTAACTGTTTGCAGGCGAACCCCTTGCTTGCCCAGCGGAACTTAGCGCAAAGATGGCTGCACAAAAGTGCAGAAGTTTGGTCGTAATTTCAGTGGGCTGCGTGCTCGCTCCGGTCACCCCCCGCTTTGCTGGCCTTCACCCGAAGCCCCGGCACAGACGGTCCACGTTGCGTTTAGTCAACCTTCGCGGACTGAATTACGCACCTCTCCCACTCAAGCCATCCGTTCTAGTTCAAGCAATCCTCTCAGCTTGACGATGAATGTCCGTAGCCGACTCCTGCGCGCGGCGTCTATTCGTTTGACGCTGAGGCCAAGGATGGGGCGACCCGTGAGTGCTATACGGGTCGTGCCGGGAAGTCGGCTCCGTGCGGCTGAACTCGTGGCGAAGCAGACCGCGCAGACCAGAAACACCTCCCACGTGAGCTTTGTAGAGCGAAGGAGACGAACCATGAAATCCCTAGTGGCTGTGCCGATTGCCGCCTTGCTGTTGGCGGTAATGACGGCAGGAACCAGCTACGCCGCGTGCTGTGGAGCTGCCAGCTACAAGCACGTTGGTTGCTGTGAGCCGGCGGCTTATGCCCCGTGCAAGCAACAGTGCCACACGGTCATGAAGACATGCCGTGAGGTGGTCTACGAGCAGCAGCAGTACACCTGCTACAAGAACTGCTACGAGACCGTGTACGAAGACAAAGTGATCAACTGCACGAAGATGGTGCCCGAAACGCACTATCGCGAATGCAGCTACACCGTCTGCAAGCCGGTGTACGAGACGCACGTCCGCACCTGCAACTACACCGTCTGCAAGCCGGTGTGGGAGACGCGGACCAAGGACATCTGCTACACCGTCTGCCGCCCGGTCTACGAGCAGCGACAGAAGCAGATCTGCTACACGGTGTGCAAGCCAGTGTACGAGACTCGCACGAAGAATATCTGCTACACGGTGTGCAAGCCGGTGTACGAGCAGAAGACGCGCGAGATCTGCTACACGATCTGCCGCCCGGTCTATGAGACTCGTACGAAGGAAATCTGCTACACGGTGTGCAAGCCGGTGTGGGAGACCCGTACGAAGAACTACTGCTACACGGTGTGCAAGCCAGTGTACGAGACCCGGTCGAAGGATATTTGCTACACGGTCTGCAAGCCGGTCTATGAAACCCGTCAGAAGACCTACTGCTACAACGTGTGCAAGCCGGTCTACGAGACCTGCACCCGCGAAGTGTGCGAAGTGAAGTGCAAGCCGGTTCACTACACGAAGACGATTCAGATCTGCTGCGGCCACTGGGAAAAGCAGGAATACTGCGTTCCCGGCCCGGTGGTGAAACGCTGCGTGCAGGAGCCAGGTTGCTGGGTTTGGGATCCGTGCTGCTGCCGCTGCGTGTACTGCCCTGGCAAGTGCCGGACGGAATGCGTGCAGTGCCCGCCGCGGAAGTGCTGCAAGAAGGTCTGGGTGCCGGAAGTGAAGGAAAAAGTCATTCACTGCTGCCGGTACGAGAAGGAAGTCTGCAAGAAGGTTGTGCCTTACACGGTTTGCCGCTACGTCACCGAGCAGCGCCAGAAGGTTTGCAACTACACCGTCTGCCGGATGGTTCCGGAACAGCGCGTGAAGACCTGCACCTACACGGTTTGCCGGATGGTCCCGGAAGTGATCCAGAAGACCTGCACGTACAAGGTCTGCCGGATGGTTCCGGAGCAGCGGGTGAAGACCTGCACCTACCAGGTTTGCCGCATGGTGCCTGAGCAGGTTCGCAAGGTCTGCCACTACACCGTGTGCCACATGGTCCGTGAGCAGCGGGTGAAGACCTGCAACTACACCGTCTGCCGGATGGTTCCGGAACAGCGCGTGAAGGTTTGCAACTACACTGTCTGCCGCATGGTGCCTGAGCAGCGCGTGAAAACCGTCTGCTACAAAGTGTGCCGGATGGAAAAGCAGGTTTGCACGAAGGAAATTCCTTACACCGTCTGCAAGATGGTGCCCCAGACTTGCGTGAAACGCGTGCCTTACACCGTCTGCAAGCCGGTGTGCTACACCAAGACAATCCAGGTTCCGAAGTGCGTTTGCACCAAGGTTCCTTATACAGTGACCCGCTGCGTGCCCCGCGTTGTCTGCAAGCAGGTTCCGGTGCAGGTTTGCTGCCCGGCCCCGACTTGCTGCGAAGCGGCGGCTCCTAGCTGCGGTTGCGGCTCGTAAACGTCTTCCGCCACGGAAGAGGTTCTCTGGTCTGCAAAGCACGAGGGGGGGCTGAGTTCGCAAGGACTCAGCCCCCCTGGTTATTTCTTGGGGGCGTAATCAGCTTTCAGTTGTCAGTTTTCAGCGATGGCAACGGCCGGCTCACCGCTTCTGACTGAAAACTGATTACTAACAACTGAAAACCGCTCTCAGAACTCAAGTTCGTACGCCGTTACTCCGGCGTCGGTCGTCACCACGAGCACTCCCCTGCCCTGCACTGCCGCGGCGGCTACGCCGTTTAGCACCTCGCCGTAGTGGAACGCGTCGTGGAACTTGCCGTCGTCCGAAAGTAAGTGGATCGAACCATCGGGGCCGGCCAGCCACCATTCGCCACGGTCCTCGCCGCGCACGCGGCTGGCGACAATCGGTTCGATCGGCCGCTGATGGGCGCCCGCTGGCAAATCATAGGCCCAGACCTGCTCCAGACGATCGGTCAGCGAGACAGCTCGCATTTTGCCTTCGTTGTTGCTCGCGATGCCGAGTAAACTTCCGCCACTTGGCGCATCGAAATCGCGGGCCGCTAAGCGCACGATCGCCCAGTTGGGCAACTGCTCCTCCGGCTCGTCGTTGCCGTAGCGATTCACCCGGAGCACACCGCCGCTCTCGCCGGTGAGCAGAATGCCCCAGGAACCGACATCGTCGGGGCGCGTAACTGCAATGGAGGTGACGTTCGCAAATTTGCGGTTCCGCCAAAGCGGCTTTCCGTCGAGGGAGACGGCGTGCAAACCGAGAAGATTGACGTTTCCGGCCAGAACATCAGGCTGCTTGTCATCGTCGAGGTGCGCGAATTGGATGTCGACGATCTGCAGCGGATCGCCGCCAGCTTCCGGATACTGGCCAATCGGTTTCCAGTTCTCATCGAACACAAACCAGCATGGCGCCAAGGGCGAAGACAACACAAACCGTCGCTGGCCGTCGGCGTTGAGCGCGGAACGCATAAAAGTGACTGCTAAGCCCTCCGGCAGTGGCAACTCGTAACGAGCGGCAACCTTCCCCTGCTCGTCGAGCTCCACCACACTGCGGCCCGCTTCAATCACATATAGCGTCGGGCGCTCTCCATCGACAAAGTACGCATTTCCCGGCAAGCGAACGTCCTTAGTTTGCCAGAGTTGCTTGAGCGAAAAGTGCTTGGGCTCGGACCGCTGCCGAATCACAGCTTCCGGCAATTCCAAAATCGGCGTCGGCTCTGGGCCCCCTTCAGCGATCAGCCGGTCGTATTGTTCCCGTTCTCGTTCGGCTTGCTCGACAATGCCAGCGGCCAGGTCGTCGCCTCGCAGCAGGCGATCGACGATCACGCCCAGCTGCGCCGCCAGTTGAGGATTGCCACCGGTCTGAAAAATCTGCACGCGGCCTTGCTTGTCGAGCACCGTGATTGTCGGCTGCAGGTCGATCTTGAAAGTTTTGTCGCCAAACGCCTCCAGATCGCGAACGACTGGCAATTCGACGCCCCACTCGGCGAGTCGATCTTCGATGGCCTTGTTGCTTGTCGCTTCCGGGTCGGTGGAAACGGCGAAGAATTTCACTTCGTCGTTATCCCGAAACTGACGCGCAGCCTCGCTTACCTGATTCAGCGTTGCGGCGCAGGCCGGATTGTCGTGATACCAGGCCAATACGACGACGGAATCGAGCCATTGGTCGGGTCCGACGTGGTCGCCCAACAGATCCGTGAAGTAGAAATTATCGGGTTGCTGACCGAAGAGCTTCGAGGGGAGCGGACGTGGCGGCACGACGAACGACCGCACCAGCTTGGCGTCTTTCGGAACATCCAGCTTGAACTCGCCATCGCTGATCGGTTCACCGATTTGAGCATCGTGCAGATCGGCAGACAGCGTCAGATCGCTCACCGTCGGATCGCGGGCGACTTCTGGCAGCAAGGCCGCAGCCGGATATTCCAGGCGCCGCAGCAGGCCCTGTTCTTGGTCGACCCAAAAGATAAATGCCCCACCTGGGGAAGGGACTTCGACCCGGTAGCAGTCATGACCGTCAAACATCTTGTCTTCAAGCAAACGGCAAGCGATGTCCTGATCGAAAGCTGACGCCAAGCCACTCGATTCAAACAGCAGTTCTAGCTGTACCGGCTGACGGCGAAGCTTGCTTGAAAGGATGTCGTACAGCAAAGCGTCGGAGGCGAGGTCCGACAGCTTAATCTCCTTGGGAGCCGGGCGCTCGAGCACCTGACCATCGACATTGCCGGTCGTCGGGTCGTCGATTACCGCCTTGAGCTGTTTGCCATCGCAGACGATGGTTGCCTGGAAAGGGTGCATCGCGAGCTTGTTGGGACGGACGAACTTCACATTGCAAGGACTCTGTTCCCCGAACTGCTGGCCGTCCTGCTCAAACCGCAGGCTGACCACGCCGTTGTCGCTATAAGACTTCGCAGTGCGGTAGGTCTTTAGGAGACGCTCCAGGATTTGATTGGCGGTGGGCCGTGAACCAGCGTCGCCTTCCTTTTTCGTTGTAACTTTCCCTGCCCCACCGCTGGTCGCGCTCGGCTGGTCGTCCATTCTCGGCTTGCATCCAGCCGTTGGCAGAACGAGCGCGCACCCGACGAGTGTCACAACGACGAAACCGCAAAACGTTCGGGAGTACCGCGTGCCCACACCTCGCTCCTTACCTGGTGACCCTGCTGCGCTGGCTGCATTGTGACAGCAGGGGTCAAGTCAGGAAAGGTGAAGTGCTGTGTCTCCCGTAGCCGGAGCGTACCCACGCTCCGGAGAACAGCAGGAGGAGCTAGTTTGCGAAAGAAGCTCAAGCTGCTGTTCTCCGGCGGATGTTATCCGCCGGCTAAGTTGGAATTGGCAGTCTGGGACAGAGTCATCGTGGGCGATCGAGTTCGGCGCATTAGTTCAAGCTCATCGCCGGGCCCACTCCGCCTTGATTGATAAAGAAATCGCTGAAGTCGCAGCCGGCCGTCGCGGTTCCTTCCATGTCGTACTCATCGGAGATGAGCGTCCCGATGAACGCTTGCAGCACGCGGTTGCCAGCCGGATCGGCGTGGTGAGTGGCGGCTTCGCTGGCGAAATTGATCAGGTCGTACACGCGGCACTTCGCCGGCAGAATGCGTTGCCGCTTTTGGCTGAGAGCGTCGAGATTCGCCAGGCCGTAGAGGTCGGTCAAGTTGCCTGTCAGTCGATGAAACTTGCTGACCACATCGGCTTTCACGCTCCCTTGGGCGCGGGTCTTCTGCAGCGAGCGATAAAGCTTGATGCATTCATAGACCGATGCCCACGATGCTTGGGCACTCTCAAACCGCTGCCGCAGTGCCGCGTAGCCGTCGCCGTTGTCGTAGCTTTCGAGCGCCCGGCCGATACAGTGGCCGATGTCTTTGCCGAGGCTCACGTCGCTGCGGAAGGCCCGCGTGTAGCCGATCGCTCCGTTCGTGCAGATCATCCGCAGGAATGAGAGATAGATCCGTGGTTGGCTGAAGCCATCGATCGGCGTTTCCATGACAAAGCGATGCTGAAAATCGTCGGCGCCGATGGCGAAGGGCCGCTCGCCGCCACGCGGTACGTGTGTGCTGCGAACCATGCCATGCTCGTAAGCAACGTCACGACCTTCGTACTTTTGTACGAGATCCATCACGTCGCCGTAATCGATCACGGGCCGCTTCGGGCTGCTAACTGCGAGCAGGCTGGCTTCGCCCCGTTCATCCTGCTCGAGGCAATAGCGAAGCGTGTCGTCCTTCGCCCGCAGCGAGATCCGCTCGAACACTTCAGTCGGTGTGAAGTAGCGAAACACATTGTCGGCGACACCGAACCGTTGGAAGAACGACTTCCAGAATCGCTGGGTGGGGCGAGCGATTTGACCATCGACCTCGATCCCGGTCACAGTGACTCGGCCGTTGCGATTGGCGGTTTGATTGGCAATGCGAAGCTGACCGACGCGGGCGTATCCGTAGTCGAATGTGCGTGTCATGGTAAAAACCTTTCGGCGAGTGGGTCTTTCGGCGAGTTTTTGCGTTTTGACGGGAAGGCGGTCTGCCGAGTCCCTCTACAGTCGTTGGTCGGATCGGCTGCGCGCCTAGCCGACGGCGATGCGGTCACGCGACCATGGCGTCGCTCGGCTGCGACTGGCGGCGACCAGTTGCGGCAGTTCGACACGAGCCGTGGCAATCATCTTGCGAGCTTGTTGGCTGATGGCGTTGATCTGGGCGTTCATCTTGAGCGATCGCCAGGTGCTGCCGTCCCAGAGATACTGCTCCGCAGCCGACGCAGTCCGCTGAAATGGATGCGGCGTCTTCTGACACTGCACAATTTGCTTATAAGCGTGTTCCTCATGCTTTCGCAGCACTCGGCCGGCCATCTGCACCGTGCAGCCGCGGCCCGACGGGCGGCAGAAGACGGTCTTCAGCGTTGGGCAGTCGAAGCCTTCGGTGAGGATTGCCATGTTGATGAGCACTTCAACCTTGCCCTGAGCGAAATCGTCGAGCTGTCGATCACGATCGGTGTTGGCGGTGACGATTTCGGATCGCACGCCGAGCATTGCCAGCTCTTCCCAGCAGGCAATGCACTGATCGAGGCGATGAAAGAACATCAGCGACTTTCCCCATCGCTCCATCTCGCGGGCGTAGCACTGGGCGACGCTGCGCGGGTCGTACTGCGGAATCGTGTAGTGGTGATAGGGACTGAGGTACCCGTCCTGAATCAGTGAATGGATGCCGGCGTCGCGAATGACCTTGTCGAAGCAAAGCTTGATTCGATCAGCGCGATACGGCGTGGCAGTCAGTCCCAGAATCTTCTGCGGGCGAATCTGGCAGTGCAGGTTGGCCATGCTCATCGCGGCGTCGTGCTGGGCTTCGTCGATAATCAGCACGTCAACGGCTGGCGGCTGCTTGTCGAACATCGAGATGAGCTGCAGATCGATGTTGAAGCCGCGCGAGCGATTCTCTCGCTCGGCTTGCGTGAGGAGATTCCGCCGCATCGCGACCCAGCCGATCCGCAAGCCGTGCTGCCGCTGCAGGTAGCGAGCGATCGTCAGCCCCATCACCGTTTTGCCGCTGCCGGTCGGGCTTTCGATCATTACCGACGCGGCGGCTGGCTCGAGCCCGCCGCGGTTGCGATAGCGACCCTCGAACTGCTGAATTGCTTTTTGAATGATCCGCTGCTGATAGGGACGCGGATCGACGTCGACTCCTGCCAGGGCCAACTCCATGGCGGGATCGGGCAGATCCTCGAGCGGCAGCATCTGCTGCACGCCACCGGTAAGCGCCAGTCGCTTGGTGAGTCGATTCGCGAGTCGCATTTTCGGGCCTCCGTGTCGGGGACGATCACTCTCAACGGGAGGAATGATCGCCCGGGCGTGTGACACGTTTGGTCACTCCGCCAACGGCCCGAAAGAAAAATCAGAAAATCGTGCCCTGCTAGCAAAAAATAGCCGGAGCGTGTCTACGCTCCGGAGAAATGTGGTTTGGGCTCGGTCTGCTTTGGCTCAAGCGGCCGTTCTCCGGAGGATGTTATCCTCCGGCTAAGCGACTCTTGTGGGCTGTTTATTGCTGGGACGGAATCTGCTTGATGGCATCCGGCAGACTCTTATCTGCCACGCCACGAGCCCCGCGGCCTTCGTTGTCGATGCGCTGGGCGACATCGTCGCGAAGCTGATCGAGGTCAGCGTCCCAGAACCTGGCTCGTCCCTCCATGTCGGGAGCATTCAAGGGTCGAATGACTCGCATGCCCACGCTCAGCGCCGGCTCGCTCGTGAACCACCAAGGGCTCTGCGGGAAGTTGGGATCTTCGGCACGCCAGTCATCATCGTCCGACGGCTGGCGGGCGGCGCTGCGGAGCGCTTCGGCATCGTCGTCCCAGCCGCCGCCGCGGATCACTCGCGGATAAAGTTTGGTCGGCCACTGGATGGCTTCGACGCCGGTCAGGTCCTTCTTATCGGCGAGGGACTTGTAACCGTCTGCGGTGAAACCATCGAGGGTCCACTCACCGACATTGCCGTAGATATCGAACAGGCCCCAGGGGCTCGGCTTCTTCTGGCCGACCTTCTGAGTCGATTCGCTTGCGTTGTCGTAGAACCAGGCGTAGTCGCCGAGTTGCTTCGCATCGTCGCCGAAGAAGTAAGCGGTGTTTGTGCCGGCGCGAGAGGCGTATTCCCATTCGGCTTCGCCCGGCAAGCGATAGAACTCACCCGTGATGCCGCTGAGCCACTTGGTGTACTGCTTGGCCGCATACTGACTCATCGTGACGGCCGGCTGCTGCGGATCGGCACCTTGCTTGAAGGTGAATGTCGGGTCGTACAGGTTCGACGGTGCGGTGATGACGTAGGCCTCGTTCTCTTTCGTGATCGGCTGCAGCTTGGCCTTGGCGAGCTGCTTAAACGTGTCGTGCATGCCCATATAGAGCTTGTACTCGGCCCAAGTCACTTCCTTGTCCGCCATCCAGAACGGAGCGACTTCGATCTCGACGACCGGTGCTTCTTCAACATGGTGACCCTTCTCGCTATCCGGACTGCCGAGCTTGAATTTGCCCCCGGGAATCGGCTGCATGGTGAAGGTTACGTCGGTGCCGGGAATCGTCACCGTGTAAGGGACCATGAACCCCTGATCGACCTTTACGAACCGCCCTTCCTTCGGCTGTTCCTTCACCAGACCCCGCGGGAGTTCCTCCGCGGCCAGATTGCTCGCCGCGAGGAGAATCCCCGTCAGCGCGGCAAGAACTGGAGCAGACAATCGCGACACTACGAAACGCTTCAGCACAGCGAAATCCTCGTGAGCAAAACGGCAGGGCGCCGGCGGACCGTGGGGGTAGGACGCTCGGCGCGAGACGCCCAAATTGACTGGTTTGCCAAGCTCTTCAGTATAGCTTTGGCGGCGCAGGGCGTCGTGGGGACGGCCTATTACAGGCTGAACCGCGACTTCGCAGCTGAATTCGCCAGAATTCAGATGCCTCGCGAATGGAGGACAGGTTTGTCTGAATTCTGGGGAATTCAGCTACAAGAGGGTGCGGCGTTCCGGCGGAGGGCGGCAGAATCGGCCTAAGCAGCAAAGTTTGCCGACCGCTTTTGCCGATAACAAGTTGCGGCGTATCGGCGCCAGCATTTCTTGTTGCAAGCACACTTTGCACCGGGCATGAGCAAGCCTTTGCCACCATCCAACCCCTCCAGCGGCGGCTCGTTCGAAGAGAGGATTCCGATCCTTCCTCCGTACGTCCGCAGTCTGCTAAGAGTGCGCGTTCCCGTGGTGGTTACCCTGGCCACTACCCAGCGGCCGCTCAACAAGATTCTGGAGCTTAGCCCGGGCGAAATCATTCAGTTCGCAAAACCGTGCGATGAGCCGCTCACTCTATCGGTCGGCAACCGCGATGTGGCTGTGGGCGACGCAGTAAAAGTCGGCGACAAGTTTGGACTGCGGATCTCCTCGATGGTCATGCCCGAAGAACGCTTCTGGGCCCTGCGGGGGAAGCGAGACCCCGGGCCGGAGCGGAAGTGACTTCGGAATCCAGATAGCCACGGATGGAACACCGATGAAACACAGAAGGTGAGAGGGAGAACTCTCTTACCTCTGTCGTAGTTCTTAGATTCTCCGTCCGTGTTCAATCTGTGTTCCATCCGTGGCTAAGTACTACCGGCTTAGGCAACGAGCGACCTAAGCACGCGCAAATTCACTACGTCCATCGCTTCGCCGTTCTCTTCTTCCTTCGGAGTCTCCAGGTACATCGGCACTTTGCGGAATCGCTTGTCGCTTAGTAGCAGGCGGAACGCTTCCAGGCCGATCTTGCCGCGGCCGATGTGGTCGTGGCGGTCGACTCGCGAGCCAAGGTCCTTCTTGCTGTCGTTCAGATGGATCGCTTTGATTCGCTCGATGCCGACTACCTTGTCAAACGTTTTCCACATCTGCTTGTAACCGTCGGCCTGTGACAGGTCGTAGCCGGCCGCAAAGGCGTGGCAGGTGTCGAAGCACACGCCAAGTCGCTCTGGCTGCAGAGTAGCCGAGATGATCTCTGCTAGGTGCTCGAATTTCCAACCGAGACAGCTCCCCTGCCCTGCCGTGTTCTCGAGCAAAATCTCCGCGGCACATTCCGGCAGGCGGCGATGGATTTCGTCGATGGCGCTCGCCACGCGAGCGATGCCGTCCTCCTCGCATAACGTCACGCCAGCTCCGGGGTGCATCACGACGTAGCGAATGCCCAGCCGAGCCGCCCGCTGCAACTCGACCATCATCCCTTCGATCGACTTCTGCCACAGTTCGTCGGCCGGCGAGCCCAGGTTGATCAGGTACGAAGCATGTGACGTCGGCTGACCGATGTTGTGCGACTTCAGGGCCTCCTGAAACAGCGTTACATCCTCATCCGAGATGTCCTTCGCCCGCCATTGATTATTGTTCTTGGTGAATAGCTGCACGACATCGCAGCCGGTTTCCTTGGCGATTTCGACGCAGCGGAAGTAGCCACCGGCGATGGATTGGTGGGCGCCAAGGAGCGGAGAAGACTTCGCCATGCTCGATCCAATAGTCCCAGAGTCGATTTCACTAGCCGGCCAATGCCGCGAACACAAAGAATAGAATACCGAGCGCAAACAGCCCCACGCAGACCCAACCCATGACCATGCCGGCGATCGTCAGGCCCTTGCCACTCGGGTCCATGCGGCCGGAACTCATTTCGCGCAGGTCGGCCATGCCCATGAACGCGGCGGGGATTCCGATCAAGCCGCAGATCGTGAGACCGAGAATGCCGAGCATTAGAATCAGCACGCCGCGATGCGGCTTTGCATAGCGTCCGAAGCTGGCGGGCATGCCACCATACGCGGGGCCTGCAAACGGACTCTGGGCGACGCTGTTTTCCGAGAAGGGATTGGAGCTGCTGAACGGATTGCCTGTGGAAGTTGCGGAGTGCGATGCGCCGTACTGGGTGCCGAAGGATGAAGTGGTCGGTGCGTAGGAGGTCGACAGACTTGGAGCGCTGCTGGAAGGAGCCGGCGCTGCGAAGCCAGCCGATTTGAGCTGCGGATAAACCTGCGCGGCGTGAAGCCACTTGTCGGTTCCCTCCTGCAAAAGCTGCGAGTCGGGTGTGACGCGACCTTCGGATAGCCATCGGTCCATATCGCTGCGCGGTACGGGGCCGTAGATCATGCCATCAGCGGTTTTGAGTCGCCATTGATCAGCACTGCTTGCGGACGGTCCACCGGAGAAGATTGCGCCTGCGGAACCGGCGGCTTGGGGGTTTGGCACCGTGTAGACCGACTGGCACTTCGGACAACGGGCCAGTTTGCCAGCGTGCTCGTCGGCTACGCGAAGGCGGTTATTGCAAGTCTGGCAGATGGTTTCGATGGGCATGGCAATGTGTGTAGCTGGACCGTAACACGGTCCGAGAATGGCGACCGGACTATCCATTGACAACAACGGCTTGGAATTCGGCGAGCAATATCTTACTTGAAGTCAACGATCTTCTCGCCTTTCTCCGGAGGGTGGTTGCCCTCCGGCTACTCTACCCTCGATAGCCGGCCACGAGCATGACAAAAAGGGTGATCATGCAGCCGACAATCCAAACGAGCGAAAGAGCCATGCCCAGTCGCTGACCAATGAGCGTGTGACTGCGACCGGCGGGATCCATCTCACCGGCATCCATCGCCCGGAGGTCATCGCTCCCCATCACCCAGGCGGTCAAACTGAAAATAGGACAGGCCACGAGCAAGCCAATGGCCCCAAGTACCAAAATCAGTCCGCCTCGGTGATGCTTGCGGAACGGCTCCGCGTCTTCTACCGGCGGCAGTTCGATTCGAACCGTTGCCGACGGCGAGCGAGCGACCACCGGGTGCTGCAGACTCGCATCGCGCTGCGTTTCCACTGGCTGGGCCAGAGGGACCGGTATTGCCGGTTTCGGCTGCAACTCAGCGAAGACGTCTCCGGCCCGTTGCCAGTCGCGACCTTCACCTGGTGCGAGTTCGCAGTCGGCGGTCACCCTCCCCTGCTCTACCCAGGCGCGCAGCTGTTCCCAAGCCGTAGGGCCGTAGACGCTCCCTTCGGGCGTTTTCATATACCAGAATTGCCGCTCCGGCGGGCGCTGGTGGCGCACTTCATTCGCCATAACTAATCTTTCGAAGGCAGCAGAACGGAGCACCGGTCTGCTTGCATGCGCCTCCGCGGAAGATGGTTGCCTTATTTTCGCTTCGCACCGTAGAATATTGGACGGTGGGTTGCTGCGGGAGAGTCGGTCGGCGCGATTGCCGACCCATTGGCCCGGTGATCGATGGATTGATGGGCCTTAGCGAGCATGCCGGTGCGTCGGCCAGGTGCAATATGGTGGAAACGGTTCTAGCTGCGCTTCTCATTGGCGGGCTGATTCTTGCGTTTGCCGCCAGCGTGCTGCTTGTGCTGCGGCGTAAAGGTAACAGCACCAACCTCATCTCCGCGCGGCGGCGCTTTCAAGTTCGCCGCGAATGGCTCGAAGCCAAGTTCTTCACCTTGGCTTCGGAAAGCGGCTCGCCCCGCGGCTTGGAATGGGTCGACGTCGACTTTGACGATGCCGTCAAATTCGCGCGCGACCGAAAGAATGGCAATCTGCGGGCGCTGGTAGGCGTTACGATTCGCTTTCGAGCGGTCGAAGGGGGTCCGATGGAAGGGAACCCGAACGTCGACAACCCCAAAGCCGCCACTGCCGTGTTCTATCTCGACGGCGAAGAGTGGAGCACCAAGGGGCGCACCGTCTTCAATCTAAATCCGGCTCAGGCGATCCAGCATTTCAAGCAAGAGCTGGAAGTGGTGGAGTAGGGCAGGGTAGTCGGCACACTCCGTGTGCCGTTTCTCCGTCGAACTTTGCACGGCACACGGAGTGTGCCTACTACTTCTATCTGCAGTGTTCGTGCCGGTTGTGACGACTGCAATCTGGATTGCAGTGACCTAGGGTTTCTGTGGACGCCCTGCGCGAAGCGGATCGCAAGGACGTGCTTTCTTCGACTGACATTGCAATTCGCCTCGTGCGACTTGCGTTTGCCTGCGAACCACATCTAGGAACGAGTCATGAACGACACTGCCCTTCACCCGTCGACCCCGATTACTGAAAGCCGATCGAGCGTACTGTTCGCTGCTTCGCCCGCTGCGGCGCGAACGTTTCAGCACAGCCTGGAGGCGCTGCGCAATGACTGGTGGTGCTTCTTCCTGCTCGGGACGGCACTGATCGCACTGGGCGCCGCCGCGCTTGGCAGCGCGTTCGCCGCTTCCGTGGTGACCGTGGTGATGTTTGGCCTCTTGCTGCTGGCCGCCGGCATCGGCGAGCTAGTAAGCGCCGTTTGGGCCGGTAAATGGGAAGGCTTTCTATTGCACCTGTTGGTCGGCGTGCTCTACACGGTAAACGGTCTGATCATTGTGAACGCGCCGGAGCAAAGCACAGTCGCCTTGACGCTGCTTGTTGCAGGAATGTTGCTGGTCGTGGGCACGTTCCGCGTCGCAGCCGCACTTACGCTGCGATTCTCGGGCTGGGGCTGGAACCTGCTGAACGGGCTGATTTCGATCCTGCTCGGCGTGATGATCTTTCGCCAGTGGCCGGCGTCGGGGGAATGGGTGATCGGCCTGTTCGTCGGCATCGACCTGGTCTTCGCCGGCTTCACCTGGGTGATGCTCTCGCTCGGACTGCGGCAACTCTCGAAGCTGATGCCGCGAAGCTCGCCGGCGTGAGTAAGCTCTCGAGACTTAGCCGGAGGATAACATCCTTCGGGGAACGGTAGTTTTTCGCGGTCACTTCAACGGACCGTACCCCGCCTCAATATCGCTGAGCGCAACAAAAAAACTCCACCACTTGCGTGGCGGAGTCATGCTGCAATCTCTCCGGAGGATGTTATCCTCCGGCTAAGTCGCATGCGGGGCTCTACTTCGCCCGTTCGACTTTGATCTCGACCTCGTTCGTGCCTTCCACGATGGTCTGCCTCAGGGGCGTTTGACTGGGGTCGCTGTAGACCCGCGCAACCGTGGGCGGTGCGCCGTAGGTCGACGAGTCGCCGCTGACCACAACTTTATATTCTCCCGCCGGCGCTCCTTTGGACTCTCCGAAGTTGAGCGTGAAGGCGCCATCGGCACCGATCGGACCGGTTGCTGACACCTGCTTTTCCGCATTGTTGAAAGTCACGCTCCCGCCGGTCACGGGCGTCCCATCCGCGTACAACACTTTGCCAGTCACCGGCTGAAGATCACCTCCGCCACAACCGACGACGGACACCAACATGGCAATGAGGCCGCCGTACGCAGCGACTCGCCAGGAAAGTTTTTTCATCATTGGGTCGACACTTATCCAAAAAAGTAGGGCGGAACCTGTCGAGTGCAAGCTCCGCCCCATTGAACTTGAAAGTGAACGTTAGTCTTGCAGGTTGCGGGTGGTGCCGTCGCGACGATCGGCGATGTGGAGCAACGTCTCAACATCGATCGTCTTGGTGATGCCACGCACGCTCGCGTCGCCCATTAGGAACTGGGCCACGGCCGGGTGCCAGCTGCCGAGCTTCTTTTGATAGTTGGTGTCCACGTCGTTCGGCCCTCTGGCCATCGGGAATTTCGAGTTGCGGACGATCATCCAGCTTTTCCAGTTGCTCGCATGCCAGAATCCCCAGGTCCCTTCGCCGACGTTGGCTTGCTTTCGCAGGCTGCTGGCTGGCGTGTGTTTCTCACCGAGCAGCGTAGTATTGCTGAGACCGTCGGTGACGCTGGCAAAGTTGGTGCGGCTCTTGCGGTTCGGCTGTGGGTCGACCGAGTAAATCAGCATGCCCCAGTGAGCGTCCTTATCGTGCTCAAAGCGATCACAGTCGTCGCTATTGTTGCGATTGCCGGTCAGGACGTAATCGGTCGCCGGGCCGAGTTCGGTCATGGCATTGCCAGCGCCGCGGACCGACGGGCAGATGAAGCTCTTCACGACCGAGGTGTTGTACATCAGCACCTGGTTGTTGGTGCCGCTGGTCATCGGCTGCGCCAGGTTGAACTGATCGTACAAATTGCCCTGCTCCATAAACGGCAGGATCATCACGAAGTGCGAAGCGTACTGATCGCCGATGGCTGCCGGCGGCAGTTCGTTCATCGTGTCGTGGAAGTTGTGATAGGCGATGCCAAGCTGCTTCAGATTGTTAGCACACGACGTACGGCGAGCAGCTTCGCGGGCGGCCTGTACAGCCGGAAGAAGCAAGGCCACCAGGACGCCGATAATGGCGATGACTACGAGCAGTTCAACCAGCGTAAACGCCTTGCGAGATGACGAACAACCTCGAACAAAAGCATGTGGCACAGAGAGACCCTTGGACGAAAAGAAGAGTGAAACCGCTTGGTAATGCAATGCTAGACATGCTCTGGAAGCAGGCAATTTGATAATCCGCCAGGTGGGGGGCTCGGATTGCACTTTGCGGCAAATGCAAGTTTCAGTGCATCGCCATGCGGCAAGCGACGAGAGCATCTATGCCGAGATTGAATCAACTAAAGTTGATCCAAGAGACCGAAGTCCGCTTCCGTCTGGCTAAAAATCATCGCCGTCCTTCAAAAGCCGCCAGTCCTCGATGTACCGGTGGAAGTACGGCACTTCTGGACCTGGTAAATCGATTGGCTCGTTGAGCGGCTCCGTTTCGAATCGCTCGACGAGATCTTCCGGCGATACATCGTCGTGGGTCGATGCTTCGATCGTGGCAGCCAGCCCGTTCCAGCCTGCCAATGTTCTTGAGAGCTGGACACTTTCGAGGAACTGGATGCTGCCATAGAACCAGCCGCGAAGCTGGCGGAAGACGAACTCTGGCTTAGTGGCGATCGGATCTGTTGTGGACGGCTTACGCAACTCGTCGAGCAAGGTTTCGGCGAGCTGCGAGATCCGGTCGTCGTATCGCGGGTGGGTCTCCTCGATCCTGCGATAGCTCACCCGGACACTGGGGAGGCCTCGATCGGCCGCAACGCTCTCGAAACTACTCTTCAGAAAATCGCACCGCCGTAGGATCGACCAGGTGAGGCCTCCCTGACATACGAACGGGCGGTAGACGGTTAGAGTCGTCAGTAACCGACCGCCGTTGCGGTTTTCGCGGAGTTGATACTCCTTGTCCCACCAGAGCAGATGGTCGTAGGAGTACAGAATCGATCGCGGACCTTCGACAATCCAATGGGCGGCTGACACGAAGTCGGAGCGACTGAATGGCGGATCGCGATCGTCCGAAAATGTCATAGACCGCCGTGAAAAAGCCACTGGCAGCAATTAATGTCGCCTGCCCTTCAGATAGCCCCAAATCCCGGCTGCGCAAGCAGCGAGTCCAACCGCCTGCAGTGAGTACCTGAGCAGTTTCGGCAGCAGGCCGGCGCGGTCGCGGCGGCCTTGGATTGCGTCGAACGCTGCTTTGGCCGCCGCTTTCTCGCTCTTCGTGCCGCCGGTATGCGAGTGGCCATGGTGGCCAGAACCATGTTGCGACGCCTCGTACGACTTGGCATGCAAGTCGGCCGAGGCGCGGGTGTACTCGCGGGCGTCTTCATCGGACCAGACAGCGCTCGTGGGGATTAGGTTCGCGGACCAAGGAGCGAGAACCAGAAGCAACACGCCGACGAGCAGTAGCGGCATGGGCCAGGTGGCGTGGTTGTCGCTCTGGCGGCTGCTGCTGGGCATAGCGTCGTCGAGGGTAGTAGGCACACTCCGTGTGCCGTCGGTTGAAGTGCTTCTCGAGGAGACACACGGCACGCGGAGTGTGCCTACTACATTATGGCTGGACCACTTCGCCGTCGTGGATGCTCACCAGGTAGGCGAGCGCGATGGGATCGATACTGTTGTTCAGGAAGCCGTAGTGGCCGTCGACATAGACCGCATTCACGCCACCCGGGTGTCGGCTGCGTGGGGCCGCGGAAAGGTAGTCGCTCGCCGAACTGGCGACGACGGCGTTGCAAGGCATCCGTTTGATCTGGGCGTCGGCGGGCTCGGCACAATCGTAGATCATGTCGAGATTCGGCCCTTGATTATTCGGCGGTTGGGCGAGGCTGACGCTTGCTGGATCGGCTTTGTAGGCATGTGCTGGGGGCGGATTCGGCGTGGCTGGCGGCTCGTAGGCAAAATCGCCGACCGGGTGCATGTCGACCGAGATCTGCGATGAACCCGCCCAGGGCAAGAGCCACACGCCACGCTGATCGGTCGGTTGAGCACGAGTAAGAACTTCGCTGGCCAGCAGCGTGTTGCTGGTACCGTCCACCGCGATGTTCTGCGAGGCGTGAGAAATGTGCGACGTGAGTGCCCCGGGGAAGCGGGCCTGGTCGTCGATGTGATAGGGGCTGACAAAAGCAGCGTAGTTCCCTTTGGCGAGCGAGCGGTTGTTGGTGAGATCGGCGCTCTGAAAGTAGCGTCCTTTGGCGCCATCACTGGGGCAGACGACATACGGCGGCTGGGCCCGCAGCACGGCGTCGGTCTGGTTCAGCGCTGGCTTCCCAAAATCAATCTGGCTGTGCAGCGCAGTTTGCTCGGAGAAGGGGAGGGTGAGCGCGATCCAGCTGAACATCTTGCCGCTGCGCGGGCTGTATTTCGGTGTGGACGTGTCAACAATACCCGAGGCGGGGAACACGTTCAGAGCGTCGTGATAATTCTGAACCGCCAGGCCGAGCTGCTTGAGATTGTTTGCACACTTGATTCGCCGTGCCGCTTCGCGAGCAGCTTGAACGGCCGGCAGAAGCAGCGAAACCAGGACGCCGATGATTGCGATGACAACCAGCAACTCCACCAGCGTGAAGCCGTGGCTCCGTCGCGGCGGACTCTCGAGGTGCTGTGAGCGTGTCGGTCGCATGGGCAGACGGCATTATGAGGACGCGAAGGGGAGTGCTGCGACCTGCGCCTCATTCTAGTTGTCGCACGGCCAGACCGAAGTATGGCCGCATTCGGCAGGCGTACTGAGAGGCGAAATCTGCTTCCGATGGTGCAATTGACCGGATTGCAACGACGGTGGCAACGGTTCGGAACGGGTCAGCCGAGATAGGCGAGTGCCCACAAGAGGATGAGGACGACTTCGGGAACTGCGTCGGCCAGGTAAATCTTCGAAATCACGCCTTTAAGAGAGTAATACACGTCGATCGCCGTGAGTCCGGCGGCGGTCCCCACGGCGAGCAGGGCGATCTCCGGCGTGACAGCGTGCCGGTAACCCGCGAGCAGCATGGGCAGAGAAATGGCAGTGATCAGGACGCCGGCGGTCCGCACCAGCCAGAGGTCGGTTTTGGGGCCGGTGACGGCAATGAAGCTGGGCATATGGACCAGCGGCCAAACGCCGGTTACCAGGTAGTAGAGTCCTTGGGCGACGGCGAGCCACTCGACCATAGAATTCACTTAGGGAACGATGTCACGGATGGATGGCAAGTTGGATATCGAGTTGCCAGCTACATCCAGCGTGCCGATAGCCCACCGTTTGTCCGGTCCTTTGAAGCGTGGGGCGCCAAAAGTGCGCGCAAAAGACCCGGGGAGTGGTTGTACAAAAAATGCGTTCGGAATGGAGATGCGCTCGGCCGTTTCGACGCAAGTTGTTTGCTGTCAAATTCCAACATCAATGGAAACAGACGCAAGTACTTGAGTCGCGTGAGCGCGCAGTGGTTGTATTGCAATGAAATTGCATTAGGAGTCGGGGTCAGTCGTTCAAAAACCAACTGTCGGACCGATTTGGGCGCGATTCCCGCAGTCCTGGGCATATGGCGGGTCGAGCAGCTCGGCTGGCTGAGAGCAGCCGGGCTGCTTGAGCGCGTCCATGGGCAGCGAGGGACAGAATTACGCTGCCGCGTGCATTTACAGCTTTCGGGGCCATTCGCTACAATGCACCGTTTCCGCCGAGAGCGGCCCTGCGCCTGTGCTGAGCTAAGCACTGGCCATGTGCCAAGTTAGGAACAATTTGAACCGCTTCCGCAGCCAGTTGCGGCAGCGGCCCGGTAGAAGTTTCGCCATGTTCGAGTCGTTACAAGACGGTCTCACCTCCGCGCTGAAAACCTTGCAAGGCAAGGCTAAGCTGACCGAGGGGAACATGCGCGATGGGCTGAAGCTCGTCGAGCGATCGCTGCTTGAAGCCGACGTCAGCTACTCGGTGGTGCAGGACTTCATCGGCAAGGTCTCCGAAAAAGCCCTCGGCGAGAAGGTGCTGCTGGCCCTGAACCCGGCCCAGCAGGTCGTGAAGATCGTTCACGACGAGCTGATCGATATCCTGGGCCCGGTCGACCCGGCCATTCCGCTGAAGAAGGACCTGACGGTCCTGATGATGTGCGGCCTGCAGGGTAGCGGTAAAACGACGACCTGCGGCAAGCTGGCTCAGCTGCTCAAGTCGAACAAAGTGTCGGTGATGTTGTGTGCTGCCGACTTGCAGCGCCCCGCCGCTATCGAACAGCTGCACGTTCTCGGCCGGCAACTCGATATCCCGGTCTATTCGCAGACGGGTGCTCAGGACCCGGTGAAGGTCTGCCAGGACGCAGCCCAAAAGGCCCGTGAAACGCACGCTCAGGTACTCATTCTCGATACGGCCGGCCGGCTGGCGATCGATCAGGAACTGATGGATCAGCTGGTGCGGATCGACAAACGGGTACACCCCGACCAGGTGTTCCTGGTGGTCGATGGCATGACCGGCCAGGACGCCGTGAACAGCGCCAAGGCGTTCAACGAGGCGTTGGAGCTTGACGGCGTCATCATGACGAAGCTCGACGGCGACACCCGCGGTGGTGCGCTGCTGTCGGTGAAGCACGTCACGGGCGTTCCGATTAAGTTCATCGGAACTGGCGAGCAACTTGGAGCACTCGAGCCGTTTCGCCCCGAAGGCATGGCCAGCCGAATTCTCGGCATGGGGGACGTGCTCGGGCTGGTCGATGTCGTGCAGCGCAACATCGACGCCAAGCAGCAGGCCGAGCTGGAGGCCAAACTGAAGGCGGGCGAGTTCACGCTCGACGACTTCAAGGCTCAGCTGAAGCAGATCGCTCAGCCCGGCCTCATGCAGAAGATGATGGGTCTGCTGCCGGGCATGGGCGAAATCACGAAAATGATGGAGGGGGCGAATCACGAAGGAGATATGAAGCGACTGATGGGAGTCATTGACTCGATGACCCCCGCCGAGCGCCGCACTCCAAAAGTGATCGACCCCAGCCGGCGCAACCGCATCGCCAAGGGCGCCGGCGTGCAGGTGCAGGAAGTCAACGCACTAATCAAGCAGTTTGACACCATGGCGCCGATCATGAAGGCGATGGCCGGGAAGGGGATTGGCGGCCGAATGGCGGCCCTGCAGGAACTGCAGCGCAGCGGCATGATGAATCCTGGCGCGAATCCGCAAGGCTTTCGGCCGAAGGGCGATACTGGCAAGCGGCTGACACCCAAAGAACGGGAAGAGTTGCGGAAGAAACGCGAGAAGGAGCTCCGCAAGAAGAAGCGCGAGCAGAAAGACAATAAAGACAACAAGAAACAAGGTGGCGATGACAAGGAGGGTGGGTCGAATGGCTCGCCGTTCCGCCGCTGACACGTACACACTCGGCCGTTCCACAAGCGGCAAACCGTTCAAAGCAGAAATCACTCGTTCGTTAAGGAGTTTTTCGTGACAGTTCGAATCCGAATGAAGAAATTGGGTCGCAAGGGGCGGCCGTTCTTTCGCATTTGTGCGATGGACATCCGTGCCCCGCGCGACGGCAAGGTGATTGAAGAGCTGGGCCTGTACGACCCCATCGTGCCGGAAACCGACGCCCGCGCTCGGCTCAACGGCGAGCGGATCGCCTACTGGCTCAGCGTTGGCGCTCAGCCGTCGGACAAGGTCGCCGTGCTGATTAAGAAGTACGGCCTGAACGGCACTCATGCCGCTCAGCAGCAGCAAGCCACGGAGAAGCTGAAGCTGACCAAGCGTCAGGCTCCGGCTCCTTACATTCCACCGCCGCCGAAGGAAGAGTCGGCTCCGGCGCCTGAAGCGTCGGCTGAGGGTGGTGAGGGCGCTACTGCCGAGGGTGGCGAGCAGGCGGCCGAGTAACCAGTCATGCGCTTCGATGTGCTGACCCTGTTCCCGGGCATTTTTGACGGGTACCTCGGTCAAAGCCTTCTGAAGAAGGCGATCGAGAAGGGGTTGGTCGACGTCCAGCGGCACGACATTCGCGCGCACGCGCGCGACAAGCATCACAAGGTGGACGATCGCCCGTTCGGCGGCGGCCCTGGAATGGTGCTGAAGGTGGAGCCGGTTGTCGAATGTGTCGAGGCGGTGCAGGGGATGGCTCCTTCGCCGGGGCACGTGATCATGCTTTCGCCGCAAGGGCGGAAGTTGACGCAGGACGTGGTGAAGGAAGTGGCAGGGCACAGTCGATTACTGCTGCTTTGCGGACGATACGAAGGTTTTGACCAGCGCGTGGTCGATATCCTTCAGCCGGACGAGATTTCGATCGGCGATTACATCCTGAACGGCGGCGAGGTGGCCGCGATGGCATTGATCGATGCCATCGTGCGACTGGTGCCGGGCGTTTTGGGGGACGAACAAAGCAGTCAGGACGATTCCTTCTCAACCGACGATGGTTGGCTGGAGTTTGGCCAGTACACGCGGCCGCGGGAGTTTCGGGGCCACGTGGTGCCGGAGGTCCTGATGAGCGGCAATCACGAAGAGATTGCCCGCTGGCGAAAAGAGCAGAGTTACCGAAAAACACGACAGCGGCGGGCCGATCTGTTGGATCGATCCGGCGAATGATTACCGAGTGAACACGAACGAGACGCAGAGTCGCAGTAAGAGTGAAGGAAGCAGGCCATGAGCCAAGACATTCTCAAAATGGTTGAACAGTCGAGCCTGAAGGCCGAGCCGCCGAAATTCGACGTGGGTGACACGGTGGACGTGCACACGCGAATTCTGGAAGGCAAGGACGAGCGGATTCAGATCTTCTCGGGAACCGTGATCGCACGCAGCGGCAGCGGCACTCGCGAGATGTTCACCGTTCGCCGCATCGTTTCGGGCGAAGGCGTGGAGCGCAAGTTCCCCGTTCACTCACCCAAGATCGCCAAGGTGGAAGTGAAGCGTTCGGGCGTCACCCGCCGCGCGAAGCTGTACTACCTGCGCGACCGCGTGGGCAAGGCTGTGAAGCTGCGTGAGCGCAAGGCGAAGGTTGGCGCGGCCGAGTAAGCGCCGCGTGGAACAGGCGTCTCGCCTGCTCACACCGCAAATCGGCGGATCGATGGCGAGCGGGGGACGAAAGTCCCTCGAGGTTCTTCGGGACCGCTCTCGCTATCCCGGTTGGAGTTGCACTCGCATCTTTTTGCCGGTTCTCTTCGGGGGACTTTCGTCCCCCGCTCGCCGCGGAGCATAATCTGGGCGTTCTCACTTGGGAGGACGGCCCTTGCTGCGCTATCTACGAGCCATCTCTCAGCGGCTGCGCGCCTGGCGGCAGCCGCTTACCTTGGGCCAGCGCGGCGAACGAGAAGCGGCCCGGCATCTGAAGAAGCTGGGCTACGTAATCGTGGCTCGCGGCCAGCGCGATTATCTGGGCGAGATTGATCTGATCGCCGTCGAAGGGCGGACGATTGTGTTTGTCGAGGTGAAAACTCGAGCTGGCGATGTGGCGGGTCATCCAGCCGACGCAGTCGATCCGCGGAAGCAGCAGCGGCTAACTCGGCTGGCGACTTCGTATCTGAAGCGGCATGATCTGCTCGATTGTGCGACGCGGTTCGATGTGATCGCGGTCACTTGGCCCAGTGCGAGCAAGCGGCCCGTGATTGAGCATTTCAAGGATGCATTTGAGGCGGCCGGGTCCGGTGGGATGTATTCGTGAAGGGTAGCTTCACCCGTAGCTGAATTCGCCGGTACTCAGATGTAGGGTGGGTCGAGCATTAGCGAGGCCCACCGCACGTTGAGCCTGCCATCGGTGGGCCTCGCTAATGCTCGACCCACCCTACGCTCGATAGCGGATTGGGTCTTTCATGCCGTTCTCGGCAAAGCCTTTTTGGCGGAGCAGGCACGAGTCGCAGTGGCCGCAGGCGGCGCCGTCATTGCCGGGATCGTAGCAACTGCTGGTCAGCGAGTAATCCACGCCCAAATCGAGGCCGCGGCGGATGATCTGAGCCTTGGTCAGGTGGAGTAGAGGGGCGTGGATCTTCACTGGCTGCGTTCCTTCCACGGCTGCCTTGGTGGCGAGATTAGCCATCCGCTCATAGGCTTCGATGAACTCGGGCCGGCAGTCGGGATAGCCGCTGTAATCGAGGGCGTTCACACCGATGAAGATGTGCCCCGTGCCAAGCGTTTCGGCATAAGCCAGGGCGAACGAGAGAAAGACGGTGTTGCGGGCTGGCACGTAGGTGACGGGAATGCCTTCCCCGATCTGCTCGACGCTCTCTCCCTTGGGGACGGCGATTTCCGCCGTCAGCGCCGAGCCGCCGAATTGGCGAAGGTCGATATCGAGCGTCACATGCCGCTCCACGCCTTGCTGCCTGGCGATTCGCTCGGCCGCTGCCAGTTCGATCGCGTGCCGCTGGCCATAGCGGAAGCTCAGGGCGAATGGGCTAAAGCCCTCGCGCTTGGCGATCGCCAGCACGGTCGCGGAATCGAGACCGCCACTCAGCAGAACGACGGCTGGTCGGGAGGATGTCATGGGCGGTGTTCCAGGCTGTGCGGTTACAAAAAACCTGTCGCTCGCTGCGATTGTAGCGAACGTGGGCTGCTGCGCTGGTCCAATGAAGTTGCACGCATCTGCCCGCGTGGAATACTGAGAATGTTCTTGCAACCGAAATCGGCATCAGGCACGATAGCAAAGATCGTTCACCTCGCTGTCCAGGGGGAAGAATGACTCCGATCGCATGTCCCCATTGCCAGGGTCAGACGTACTATCTTGCCGAGTACGCCGGGCAAGTCGTTGCGTGCCCGCATTGCGGCGGGCATATGCTCATGAGCTTGCCCGAGTCGGCCCGACCGAGGAATACGGGAGTTGTCGCCGCGTCGACTTCGCCCGTGATTCCGAGCAAGACGGTTGTCGAACGGGCGGTTCGCGCGGACAAGGCCCCGGTACGAGGAGGGTCGAACACGGCATCGGGCTCCTCGGCAGCATTGGTCATCCTGATCGCCGTTGTCGGCTTCTCAATCACGGGCGTCGGTTTGGCGGTCGTCCTGGCTGCTGGGTATTTGCTCCTCGGTAGCTCGCCGAAGGTAGAGGTGGCAGAGGCGGTACCCGTTGAAGCCGCAGTACCCACCGCCACCGAAATCCTGAACCAGTTCGCACCTCCCCATCAACAGGCGAGTGAACTGACCGCATCAGCGCCACCACCCGCGACACCAATCTCAGACCAACCGCCACCTCTCAACAACTCGCACCTATCACCTGTTCCCAGTCCGAGCGAGAAGCCGCAGGCCGATGCTCCCATCCGGTTCGATTTCAGTGCTGTGCCGCGATTGCCGCGAACCGACCAACGCTTGCCGACCACGCAACCGGTGGCGCCTCGCGTGGAGTCGCTGCCCTCGGAACGTGTCAAATCCGAAACCGTTCGACCGACCATCTCACCCGCCGGTACGCTCGCCTCCGTTGTGCCGCAGGCGGAATTGCCGGAGCTGGCTTCGACCGCAGCCCAAGTGATCACTCCGCACACTGTAGCGCAAATCGAATCGCTCCGACTCCGGCTCATCTCAACTGCTGCCGACATCGCCGAACAGGCAGCCATCTTCACCATGCGCTTGCCCAGCGATCCGCTCGTTTGGGAGGTTTCCTATACCGCCGATCTGCAAGCGGAGCAGCCCCAGGTAGTGCCCCTCGGCTCGCTCCTCGTCTCGCCGGAAAGCATTTCGTTCCAGTGGCGCGAGCCGCTCAGCGATGCCGAACTGCGACGGCAGCTGAAGAACTGCGTACTGGTCCTCGAAGCTGAAAATGCGTCGGCTCATGTCGTTCTGCGAAAGCCAATCTCAAGCCAAATCGTCAAGCTCGATTTGGATCGCGAGAAGCAACTCCAGGAATTTCAAATAACCGATCTGCCGGCGAAAGGCAAAATCTTCGCCGAGGTCCGCGGCGAAGGCTTTCCGGTGGATAGTAGCGGCGGAGCGATTGCCAAGACGCTGTCGGTCGGCCCGGACGAGGAGTTTCTCTTCGACCGCCTACCGGGAGCGGAACTGGGACTTCGCGTCTCAGCCGACTCGAGCGGCCTCAATCTCACCGTGGCACCACGGTTCCGAGAGAAAGGAAGCCTTATTCCCCTTTCGCGGCCGAAGTTGGAATCGACCAAGAAGGCGATGGAAACCACCATCAGCCGCACGAAGATTGAGCTGGAAGAAGAGTCGCAAAAGATCGCCGGTTACCAGAATGCGATCCGCAATTTGCCGAATGCGCCGGCTGGATCACCGGCTGCTGTCGCCCGCGGAATCCAACTCAGCAAGCTCGAGCGGGACATCAAACGTGCCGCCAATCGCATCTCCACGCTGCAGCGGCAACTGCCGGCGATGGAAGCCCGGCTGAAGGCAGTGCCTGAAGTGGAGAAGCTGATCGACCAACTCGATGGAAAGGAACTTACCATCGAGATCTATGCAGATTGCGGCGAATATCGGCTGCCGCTTGTTACGACGAGCCGCGCGACTGGACTAGGCCGTCAGCAACAATCGCAACTCGACCGCAGCGCGATGGAGCGCCAATTGGCGGTTCTGCTCCTCCAGTAGTGTTCCGTTAAGGCGTTCGTTTGAACCCTACAGCATCTGGCTGGTTCGCCTGCATCAATCACCCCGAAACAGCGCAGCAATTTTCTGCTCATGCCGCGCGTTGATCCTGGCGCGGCAAAGCGATTGCTTGGCCGATAATTCACCCGCCTCGACAGTCAGAGGCTCTTCTAGAACTGCGAACTGGCGGATTTGTTCATGGGGCGGGCGGTCTCGAAGGAGGTGCGCTGCGCGCGAGCGCAATTGCTCCCTGACCGAGGCTCCGCTGATCTCGCTAAGAGAATCTCGCTTCAGCAGCACGAGCGCCCCGAGCTCTTTTTGCCCATCACCTAGCACGACCGCTTGTTCGAAGAGCGGATCCTGTGTGAGCAGCGACTCGAGCACCGCTGGGGCCACTTTCCGCCCCGTCGAGAGCACGATCAGTTCCTTCTTTCGGCCATGCAGATACAAAAAGCCATCGGCATCGATCCGGCCGAGGTCGCCTGTGTGCAACCAGCCGTCGCGGAGCGTCGCTGCGGTGGAAACGGGGTCTTTGTAGTAGCCCAGCATTACGTGCGGTCCGAGAGTGAGAACCTCGCCATCGTCGGCGATGCGGAGTTCAACTCCCTGTAGTGGCCGGCCGACGCTCCCCGCGCGGAAGTGCGCTTCAGTGCACGTCGCAATCACCGGCCCAGCCTCGGTCATTCCGTAGCCTTCGAGAACTGGCAGGCCTTGCTGCTGGTAGAACTCGAAGACGGACCCTGGCAACGGTGCTCCGCCGCTGCAACAGGCACGCATTGCGCCGCCGAGCAGAGTGCGGGCTACTCCCGGGCCTACGCTTCCTTGGGCTGCAATCGCTCGTTGCACCTTCTGGAAGAAGTAGGGGACGCCGTTCAGGTAGGTCGGGTGGGTTGCCTGCATGTCGGCAATCGCCGTCTCCCGCGAGCGGCCGACAATCAATTGCGTGCCGCTGACGATCCACGCGTAAAGGTCGCAGGTGCGAGCAAAGGCATGGCTCCAAGGGAGCAGACCGAAGCGGCGTTCGTCGCGAGGATTGCCGAACGTCGTCCAAGTCGCCCACGCGTTGAAGGCCAGGTTGCCGTGCGACAGCATCACGCCTTTCGGCTGGCCAGTGGTGCCGGAGGTGTAGATGATCGTGGCGAGTTGATTCGGTTCGACGGCTGCGTCGTTGACTGACAAGCAATCTTCCGAAGCAACTTCAGCCGCGAGGAGTTCTCGCCAATCGTAGACCGGGAAATGGAGGGCTTCGCGAGCCTGCGGCGAGACCAGCTGCCATACAATGGCGCCTCGTAGCGACGCTTCCGATGCCGAGAGCTTGGCGAGCTGTACTTCGTCGGCCATCAGCGCCCAGCGCACATCGCCGTGGGCAACTTGTGCCGCGATTTGCGGCGGTGTCAGAGAGGTATGAAGCGGGACGCTCACCGCGCCAAGCAGTTGCAGGGCCAGATCGCCGATTAGGAACTCGTACCGATTGTCACCCAGCAATGCGACATGTTCGCTGGCGGCAATGCCGAGTCGACGAAGCGCGGCCGCCGAAGCTTGCGCGTCACTGGCGATCTGTCGCCAGGTAATCCACTCGTAGCCGCGACCTCGGTCGACAAGCAGAGCAGGGCGATCTGCGTCTTCGGTCACGCGCTGGCGCAGCGCTGCAATGATCGTAGGCGGGGGCAGATGGGAGGGGACAGTCACGGCGAGTCAAGCGTTGTGGTATGTGTGCCTACCTGAAAAACCTTAGCAACCCGCCAATCCGCAGCAAATTGCCGAGCAGCTTGAACCTCTCAATTCGCTCGTTCGCTTGCTGCTCCACGCCGATCCGCCGGCCCATCATCGCATCGACGTTCGTGTATCCACAGCCAACGCAATAATTCGAACCTTCAGGCAGCGACTGGCGGCAGCGTCCGCAGAGGACGGAAGCAGGTTGGGGCATCGAATGGCCTCGTCGAGAAGAACCACGGAAAGTCGGGTCATTGTACCGCCATTTCGACCTACACCGCAGTCGTTGAGGCTCGCTTCGCGGGGACTTTCGTCCGCTCATCGACGTCGGCAGAATGGGACCATGACAGTTGATCTGAATGGTCCGAACTACGCGTCGACTGCTAGTCCAATCTATCGGGCGGTCTGGGATCCAGCGATGCCGCTGGAATTGTTCGCCGTGGCGAGCGGGGGACGAGAGTCCCCCGAGGCAGATGCCGCGATGCGGTCTTCGCTCGAAGTTGTGCGGGCCCGCCGTGAGGCGGGGAAGCTCTACGATGGCGACGGCCGACTTGCCGCCGATCTCTTGCAAGGCGATCTTGCGCGGGCTGGCTATTGGGGGCTGCTGATTCCGGCGCAGTACGGCGGCGGCGGGGCGAGTCTGTCGCAGTACACCAAGTTCTTAACTAAGGTGGCGGCGATCGATGGCAGCGTCGCCAACTTGCTCTCGGTCCATAGCTGCCTGGGGCCGGCTGGAGTTGTGCGGAACTTCGGCAATGAAGAGCAGAAACAGCGTTGGCTGCCGACACTCGCTCGGGGAGAGCGGCTGGGCGTGTTCGCGCTCACCGAGCCGCAGGCTGGCAGCGATTTGACGGCGATAGCCACGCGAGCGGATCTCAGCGGCGACGTTTATAGGGTGACTGGGGAAAAGGTCTTCATCACGAACCTGGCACCGGGGCGCATCGCCGCGCTCGTTTGCCGCGTGGATGGTCGGCCCACGGTGCTGATTGGTCAGTTGCCGGACCGCGATACTGAAGCGGTGAGCTTCATCGACTATGGCATTCACGCGGCGCGGCGCAGCGGCAATCGTGGGATGCGGCTGACTGGCTTCGAAGTGCCGCAGCGCGATCTGATGACTCCCGTTCGGGGCGATGGACTGACGATTGCTTACCACGGGCTGAATCAGGGGCGGATGTCGCTGTGCGCAGTTGCGGCAGGAACGTTGCGGCGGATGCTGGCCGCGCTCTTGCCTTGGGTCCGGTCCCGGCGGACGTATGGCGAGGCGATCGGTTCGCGGGAACTAGTTCAGCGACGCATCGGCCGGCTGGCGAGCTTGATTGTCGGCTGCGATGCGCTGGCCGCATGGTGCGCTTCGCTACTCGACCGGGGTTATCGCGGCGAGCTGGAATGCATCGTTGCCAAGATTTTCGCAGCCGAGACGCTCAAGGAAGCAACGATTGAGATCGGCCTGCGAACGTTCGGCGGGCGTTCGTTCTTGCACGGCAATCTGATCGGCGACTCGCTGCACGACCTGCTGGCGCCGTGCATTTATGAGGGGGAGAGTGAGTTGTTGGGGCTGGCGCTGGTGCACGCTCTTTGCAAAACGATCCCGCCGGGACCAACCGAGCTCGATCCGCCCCCTTCGATCTTCCGCTGGCAGAGTTGGAAGGAGGCGTTCAAAAGGGCTGCGTTCGAGCGGGCCAGGCCTCAAGTCACTCGCGAGTTCTTCGCCGGCTGGTCTCCGTCTGCGGAGCAAGAGGTCGAGATGCTGCGGCACATCGGCCGAAGCTTTCGCGCGATTCCTGCTTGGCCATCAGGAGAATTCGCGAAGCAAAGCTGCTCGATTCAGAGCGGCATGTCGACTCTGGTGCAGAACTATTCCATTCTCGCTTGCTTGTCGTTCTACGCTGATTCGTGCGCGGATTCCATCAATCACCTGGCGGCTCGGGCGCTCGGCTGGGCGATCGTTAGGGAATGCGGCGGCGATGAGAAGTATCAGTACAGCGATGCGGAACCAGAAATCGGTCGGCGGATCATCCAAGATGGGTGGGCGGAACTGGAGGGAGTTCCGGTGGAGGCAATGGGGCAGATTCACGCGATATTTAAAAACTATTGACGATGTTTCGCGCTGCTGTTATGCTTAAGCCGAGCGAACCTTCCTTCGGACTCGATGTGTGGGGCGGTTGACGCTGCGCGGTCCGGCGCGGGGTGGATTAGCTGCTTTTGGCGACCGATGGACGGTTTGCCGGTGCTCGTTGGCAATTTGGTGGGTGTTGTGACCCCTAGTAAGACTCGTGAAAAGGGGTTGTGAAATCTTGCGTCGATTTTGGCGCAAAGCGTTGCGGCGTTTGGGAATCTTGCGATTTTGCTCCCTGCGCAAGGGGTTGTATTTGCCTCTAGTAGGACCCGCGCACATTTTCTGAGGTGGGAGTGTGGTTTGGGGGCGTCGGGCGGGGCTCAGCAGCCTGGCTGGCTGCGAGCAGCCGGGCTGGTCTTCCGGTGCGTCGTCGCAACGCGTGGTATGGTTGGGTTGCCTGGGAGGGCGCGGTTCTGTCTTGACGTAAGGGCGTCGATCCCAACAATAAGCGGCTAGTGCTATCACCCGTCAGGGATTGCGATTTTGAACGCGGAGCCGTTGTGGCCAGTTTCGCTGTAATTCTGCCTGCCGCCGGGAGAAGCTCCCGTTTCGGCGACCAGTTTTACAAGAAGCCCTTCGCTCCGCTCGAAAGCCGCCCGGTCTGGATGCACGCGGCCGAGAAGTTTTGCAACCGGGCCGATGTGAAGCAGACCATCCTGGTGATTTCGCCCGAGGATCGAGAGTCGTTTCATTCGCAGTTCGGCGGCAACGCGGCCTTGCTTGGTGTGCAGGTCGTGGAAGGGGGGGACGAGAGGTACGATTCGGTCTCGGCGGCGCTCGCCCGTGTGCAGCCGGATGTGGAGTACATTGCCGTTCACGATGCGGCTCGGCCCTGTTTGGTCGACGCCTGGATTGACGCGGTTTTCGCCGCTGCGACCAAGACCGGCGCCGCGATTTTGGCCTCTCCCGTCACCGGCACGTTGAAACGGGCTGGCGGTGACCGTACCATCACGGAAACCGTGAGCCGCGAAGGTCTTTGGGAAGCGCAAACGCCGCAAGTTTTCCGCCGCGATTTGCTCCTGGAGGCCTACGCCCGGCGCGGTACCGAAGGCGCGACCGACGACGCTCAGTTGGTCGAGCGAATCGGTCACCCGGTAACGCTGGTGCCCGGCTCGGCGATGAACCTGAAGATCACAACCAAGGACGATCTGCGGCTGGCGGCTGCGATCCTCCGAGCCCTCCCAAAGCCCAAAATATTCGGTCCAGCCCATCCCTTTGCCGATGATCAATTGTGGAAGTAGCACGATGTTTTTCGGAAAGAGCAGGGCGGGCGACGTCCGGTCAGCCTCACTTTTCTCGCGGCGAGCGGGAAGGGCTCCTTTGATTTCAGCAAGCAAGGATTGATGGTGCTTCGGTGGTGGGAAAGGGTTATCACATCGCTTTGACGCGCGAGCACGCGAAGCGCGTTTTCAATCAGCTGGATGACGCATCGCTACGGGCGTTCCTGAATGAGCTGATCACTTCGCCCGAAATGGTCAAGAGCGGCCGTGTGCTCGACATTGGCACGAGTTGGGACGCCATCCATCGCTGTGTGACCGACGGCGAACTCGATCCGGGCGGCGGCGACTTTCCGCTGAATCACCTGATCCTCGGTGGCAAGGAGCTGCACAAAGGGGACGACTACGCGGCGACGCTGATTCGGCCGGACATTACGGGGTTTGTGGCCGAGGCGCTCAATGAGCTGCGCGAACCGGAGTTCCGCGAGAAGTTCTTCGCGTTAAACCCAGAATCGTACCGCCAGCCGCTCGATGAAAAGGCCTTCCTGGCGGTTTGGCTGGCAGTGACAAACTTGCGGGTGTTCTTCGACGCGGCCGCCGAGAACCTGGAAGCGGTAATCTTCATGGGCAAGTTCAAGGAATAGCGTTCCTGCGTGGAACGCTGAAGCGGCCGATGCGAACTCGGGCGGCGGCGTTCGCGGCATCGCAAAGCAAGTGGCAGCTAGCATTTGCCACTTGACCCTCGCTCGGGAGCGGCGGAGAATTCAGGGAATGTTCCAACAGACGCTCCGGGCTGACTGCCGCTTCGGCAATTGGCAAAGGTTGGCGTTGCCTTTTCTTTCGCTCCTCCGGCTACTTCATGGCTCCGCTGGTAATCGACGTCAGCAGTTCCGACGATCCGCGTGACGTTGTTCATCGAGCCGTTCAGGCGCTTGTCGAAGGGCAATTGGTTGTCTTTCCGACTGAGACCGTTTATGTCGCTGCGGCCGCTGGGTTGAATTCCAAAGCAGTCGCGCGGTTGGCCGCGCTCCGGGGCGAGCGACTCGAGGGGCCAGCGACTCTCGTGATTCGCGGGACCGAAGAGGCCCTCGACTATGCGCCGCAGATGCCCTCGCTGGGCCTGCGTCTGGCCCGTCGTTGCTGGCCGGGTCCGATCACGCTCGAAGTGGAAGATGCGCAGCCGGATAGCGTTGTGCAACGATTACCTGAGAACGTCCGACAAATCGTCGCTCCCGAGCGAAACATTCGCCTGCGCGTGCCGGCGCATGACCTGATCGCTGGAGTATCGCGACTGATCGCTGGACCGTTGGTCGTGATTGGCGCACGCCGGACTGAGCAGAGTAATGCTTTGTCAGGCCAGGATGTGGTGAAGCAGTTGGGCGGCGATGTCGACGTCGTTCTCGATGACGGGCGCTGCAAATTTGGCCAACAGTCGTCAATTGTCCGAGTCGCGGACAGCAGCCTGCAAGTGGTTCGGCCGGGCGTGGTGTCCGAGACACATCTGAAGCGTCTCGCCAGCTACATGGTGGTGCTGGTTTGCACTGGAAATACCTGTCGCAGCCCGATGGCCGAAGTGATGCTCAAAAAGCGGCTGGCCGACAAGTTGGGGGCTCCAATCGACCAGTTGGAGGATCGGGGGTTTCTGGTGATGTCGGCGGGCCTCTCGGCGGCGCCCGGCGGGCGTTCCGCAGCCGAAGCACAGAGCGTGATGCGCGAGCGCGGATTGGATCTTTCGATGCACGAAAGCCAGCCGCTCGGCGAGAGAATTATCCGCTTTGCGGATGTGATCATCACTATGACCAGGGCCCATCGCGATGCGATCGTATCGCAGCTTCCTGAGGCCGGGCAGCGAACTTTCGTGCTGGCGCGCAATCGGGGCGACGTCAGTGACCCGATCGGCGGGCCGATCGACCAGTACCGCCGTTGCGCGGAGCAAATCGACGCTTACCTGGAGTCGTGGGCCGACGAGATTGCAGAAATTGCGATCCGTGATAAGCAGTCTTAACATCGGCGCTCGCTTCACGAAACGTTCGGCGTCCGCAGGATCAAACCGCTTCTGGCCCGCAAAGTTTCACATGCTGCGGCACACCGACTGTGACCTTGTCGCTGGTGCCGGTCTTAACAGCGGTCGGCTGAAAAAAGTCGCGATCGGATCGTGGTTTCCTCAAGGTTTCGCTTGCGACCCGGGGGTGCCTTGGTAGAGTCAGTTCTGTCGGAACGAGGGGCGTCCTGACGACCGGAGGATCGGTCGCCTGCATAGTGCCGCCCGCATCGACATGAGAGCCACCGATGTCTGCGCCGCACCCGAGTCTGGATGAAGTCGATCAACTGCTGCTCAATGCACGGTTGCGTGATGAGTTGGAACCGTTCTTGGACGAATCGGTTCATGTCCTCGATTGTCGTCAACTGCCCACGCAGCAGGAGAACGAATTTCTGGCATCGATGCTTGCCTGGGAACGCGCACCGGTCCTGCCGATTTCGAAGTGGTTCGAACCGGAACTCGAACTGCCGTCGCCCGATAAGTTGGACGACCGAGAGTTGCATGCCTTGCTGTGGAGCGTGATCGAACGGCTTTACGAGCGGCGGATCACGCTCGAATTCACCGACCACCTTTCAGATCGGCAGCTTTATTGCCTGATCTGCCGCGACATCCTCCCATCGCCCGAGAAAAAGCTGGAGAACTCGCGGAACTATCTGCAGTGGCATTGCCTCGATTTTGATCAGGACGCAGAAACCTGGTTGAAGTATTACGCCTCGAACGAGGATCGTCGGGCGTGGGCGGTGGAGACCGGTGGTTCTTTGCCTCCCGCGATGCAGCCGCCTTTCCCTCGCAAGATGCCCAGTCGTCTGCAGTAGGCAAGCTCCCAAGGCTGCTGTAGGCCTTTCATCGCGACATGCATTGAGGTGCCTCGTTTAGGCTTGCTCCAAGCTGAAGATGTGGATCGGCGACTGGTTGCCCGCGTAGTTTCCATCCTTGTCTAGGTGGCGGCCGTTGCCGTTGCTGCCATTGTTGGTCGCAACCACGGCGAACTGCTTTCCATCGGGCCGCAAGCTCAGGCTTTGGCAGTTCACCACCTTGGAGGTCTGGAAAAGCGGTTGGTCCTGTTCTGGACGGATGAAAAGCAGCTTTCCTTTGCCCGGCGTGCCGTTGGTCACTGCCAGGAGCAGGTCGTCGCGATACCAATGTAAATCGGAGAAGCCGACATCTTGGGCATCCCCGAGCTTAAACTGCCATTTTCGCTCGCCGCTAGCGACATCGAACAGGATTAGCGTCGGTTCGCCCGTAATCGTTGCCCCATTCTTTGGGACCGAACCTCCCACCGCCAGTTGAGTACCCGACGGGTTCAAAGCGATGGCTCGAACGCCCCCGACATCCTGCAACCGACTGAGCGTGTGCAGTTCGTGGGCGTCGAAGGTTCGGAGCAACTCACCATCAATCTTCCACTGTTTCACCAGGCCGCGATCGTCGCCGGTAAACAGCGAATGGCCGTCGGGAGCGAAGCGCATGCAATAAAGATCGCTTCCGCAATCGGCGATTTTGCCTCGCGATTCACCGGATTCAGCGGACCACAGGCTCACGCGTCTGTCGGCGCCACAGCTGGCGAGCTGTTGCCCATCCGGACTTACGGCCAAGTCTCTTATCCAGCCATCGTGTGCCTGTGCGGCAATCCAGCGTGGCGAGATGGACGGGGCGGCTTGGGTATCGCCGCCGGCATCGAGTCCGTCAGTACAATTCCAAGCCCGGATCTGTCCCCAAGAGTCGGCCGAATAAAGCCAATCGCCGGCGGCGCGGAAGGCGAGCGCCGTACACCAGGCATGATGGCCGCTTAGCGAAGCGATTTCCTGATACTCGTCGGTCGTCGCATTCCAGCGGCGGACGCGGCCGTCGTAACCAGCTCCGGCAAGGATGCGGCCGCAGGAGGAGTATCTCGCCATGACGAGCTGCGGATCGGCGGTGATCGCCTTCAGTTCCTTAGGTTCGATGACGTTTTTCGTATCGTCGTTCATGCGAGCACCTCACGCACCGCATGGCAATCGTCATGGGCGATCGGCAATGGCTGGCCGGAGTTATCGTATTCGATCTTTCTTGAGTCGATGCCTAGAGCCTGGAACCAGGTGTGGAACATGTGGCCGATGTCGTAAGGAGCGCTCTCTACCCAAGTGCCATTTGCGTTCGTGTTGCCATGGACGATTCCACGCTTGAGTCCGCAACCCGCCATGGCAACGGACCACGCTTCGGGCCAGTGGTCTCGCCCGATTGACCCGTTGATCCGTGGCGTTCGTCCGAATTCGCTCATTGCAATGACCAGCACGTGATCCAGATAGCCGCCCGCGGCGAGGTCTTCGATGAGCGCGGCGAACGGCTGATCAAACTTGGGCACCATGTTCAGATGTGCATTGAAATTGTCGCCATGGGTGTCCCAACCGTAGGAGTTCACTTTGACGAATGTGACTCCGGCTTCGATCATCTTGCGTGCCTGCAGAATGTGGCGTCCAAGTTCGTGCGTTCCGTAGCGTTCCACGTCACGAGGAGAGAATCGAGATGTATCGAAGAGGTCCTGTCGCTTCATGAGCGTGCGAGCTACGTCGTAGACGTAGCTGTTGGCCTCGCCGACGGCTTTTCGGCGGCCCGCTGAGTAGCGACGATTGGCGGATAGTCGTAATTCATTCCGAGCAACGTCATCCGTATCGCTGAGAAACTCAGGTCGCTGCAGGTTCTCCGGCGGTTTCCCGTCGCCGAAAGCTACCGCGCCAAATTTGGGGCCGAGAAAACCAGCGTCTTGATGAATGAAGCCGCCGCTTCCGGGCTTGATCCAAACATACGGCGGCAAGCCCGATTCGCCTGCGCCAAGCAGCTTGGCCACTGCCGAGCCGAAGTAGGGATAGGTCACTCCACGGTTCTTTGGATCACCGCGCTGGATGCGCGCGACTCCTGCCGAATGGGAATTGTCTTGCGTGCAGAGGCTCCGGACGACGGCCAGGTGATGCATCTGCTGCGAGGTTTTCGCCAGCAACTCACTGACATGCACACCAGGAACGCTCGTCGGAATTGCGCGAAAAGGGCCACCGAACGGAGTATTGGGTTTCGGGTCCCAACTCTCGAGTTGGCTGATGCCACCATCAATCCAGATAAACAAAACCTGCCGCTGCTTTTTGCGCACTTCTTCCGCCACACCAGATTGCAGGAAGCCGCCACTTCCCAGAAGACCGGCAGCACCCAGGGCTCCGCCCATCCAAAGGCGGCGCGACAGCGAATGTTCCCACGGTTTGCACAGCGGACGGTGAGCCATCGTGGTCGCCTTGCTTAGTGATTCACGCAGAACTCGTTCGATGCCAAGAGCGACCAGGCTAGATGGCCGACTGCGGCTGCTTTTTTGTTCGCTTGCGCGGTGAGGTAAGCTTCCACCGCGGATTGCTCTTCTGGGCTGGCATTTCTGCTGAGAACGCTCAGGTAAAGTTCGTCGGCGAGCACTTTCGGATCGTCGATTTTGACCAACCGGTCAACCAGGTTGCCCTCCTTCGCGTCTAGCCAACTACGCACGAGCTCGTCATTCATCAGAAACAAAGCGCCTCGCAATGCTGGATGGTGGCCAATTTCTGGATCGCGCGGTGGATTCGCAAAGGCCGCATTAAACTTCTTCTGGTAGTCGCTGCGCAGTTTTTCGTCGGGAAAAGTTGTCCCAGTGGCCTGCAGAGTCGCGGCAAGCATTTGCTCGGCCAGCAACGGTTTTTCGACCGCCAGGCGATAGCTGTGCTGCGGAATTGCTTCCAATGCTTCAGGATCCAAGTCCGGCCAGTGGCTGCTCCGCTGGTAGGTGCGAGTTAGCGCGAGTTCGCGCAGAAGCCAGCGCATGTCGAACTTATGGTCGGCCAGTTCCTTTGAGAGCAGATCTAGCAGCTCTGGATGGCTTCCCCGATTGCCTGCGTGATGCAGGTCAAGTGGCTCGACGAGTCCGCGACCCATCATCATCCACCAGAGGCGATTCGCAATGTTGCGAGCGAAGAGTTCATTGCCAGCGGTCGGCAATTGTTCTGAGAGAAGCTTGAGCGCGCTGAACTTCAATTTTCCGGGGGCTTTCGTTTTCGGGTCGGGAGGAACTTCGTACTCTTCTCCCTTGGCGAAGGTTGGGATTGCAATCTCTTCACTTTGTGGCAGCCGTGGGCCGGTCGACTTGGGCTCTTGAACGAAGACTGACACGAATTCGATCTTCTTTTCCAGCGGCTTCTCGACGATGGCGGGGTAGGGGAGCTCGCTGCGCAGTGAGACCTGGGCGACGAATGCGAACAGCCCCTGATAGTGCTCCTGCTTGTAATCGTCGACAAACAAGTGATCGTGGCACTGAGCGCATTGCACATCGATGCCCATGAAAAGTCGGCCAACGTCGCGCACCATGGCCGGTACATCGACAGGGTTTTGCCCGTAGTTCTCAAGCCGCTTGCTGAAGAAGAAAGCGGCTGCTCGTGTGGCTTCAGCTTCGCTGTCGGGGTTCAGCATTTCGCGAACAAGCTGATCCCACGGCTTGTTCGATTCGACCGATGCCCTCAGATACTGTGTCCACTCCTTATGCTCCCCGAGCCGCTCCATGAGCATAACGTCGAGCCAGACCCGCATTCGTTCGACGTGGTCTTGGCTCGTGAGCAACTGATCGATCAGCTTAGGGCGTTTCGCCGAATCGGTATCAGCCAGGAACGCCCTCGCCTCTGCGGCATTAGGAATGCGGCCCGCAAGATCCAAATAAACGCGGCGTAGAAACTCGGCATCGACCGCTTGAGTTGCGCCAGGCCCACCGGCACCTTGCTCGATGAGCTCGTCGATACGCTCATGCAGCGGAACCGCTTCTTCGGCAAGACCGGTCCACCCACTCGTCGCGAACAGGATCCATGCGAGTGTGATCGTCAACGGTAGGCGACGCATCGTCACATCCTCGCGGTAAGAAGCGATGATCGACATCGCATCAGCGACGTTGGATGTAATCTAAGCTATGGGGCCACCGCTTCCAAGTGAAAACACAGCGGCGGCCAAGCGGGCTAGGCCTTGATGGCGGCATCCACGTTGCGGCCGATAACTTGTTCGGCAACCGACTGGAATGGCGCCGCAGCCAAAGGCAAATCGACCTCGACAATCACTTCGCTGGGGGTCGCCTGCACCTGGCCGCCCACTTTGAAACCCATAGTCTTGAAGGAGAAGTCGGAACGGTTTCCAGCGGTTGTAACGGTGACGTCGGTGGCATCGAACTCGCGAGCGGTATTTTCCAAGGCTGAACCAACCTGAGAGAGAATGGTCTGCGGATCACGGCTATGCGAGCGCCGGACGGTCACCTTGGGCATCGAACTTACCTCGCGCGGACGACGAACACACGATATAAAATGCGGAGGTACATCGTAGCAATCCTCGCGCCCAGTGAAACCGGAGGCCGCCAATGTCAGCAGCGCAGGTCGTGGAAACGACGGCCGAAAGCTTCGATCAGGACGTGATTCAGCAGTCTTTCACTGTGCCGGTGGTTGTCGACTTCTGGGCCGCGTGGTGCGGGCCCTGCCGCCGCCTAGCGCCACTGCTGGAACGGCTGGCCGCGGAGCACGCCGGAGCCTTTCGCCTGGTGAAAGCCGACGTGGATCAGTTGCCGCACCACGCCGCAGCCTTCGGAGTGCAAGGCATCCCGGCGGTTTATGCACTTCGCGACGGAAAGGTCGTCGATTCGTTCAGTGGTCTGCTAACCGAGCCGCAACTCAAGGAGTGGCTCAAGAGCATCTTGCCGACCGAGGCCGATCAACTGCTCCGGCAGGCCAAAGAGCACGAAGTGGTTGACGCGGCGCAAGCTGAGCGACTTTATCGGCAGGCGATCATGCTTGCACCGAAAGCGGCCGAAGCGAAACTTGGACTCGTGCGAGTTCTCATTGCGCTCGGTGACACGGACGCGGCCAGTCGAGTAATCGCAGAGCTCGAAGCAAGAGGGTTTCTCGAGCCGGAAGCTGTAAAGCTCAAGTCACAACTCGAGATTTCGAGCCATCACCTTTCGGAGAGCGACGTGGCCCGGCTGCAAGCTGCAGTCGTGGCCTCACCGAGCGATCTGCAACTCAAGCTGCAGTTGGCGGAAGCGCTGCTTGCCGACGCAAACTTCGAAGATGGCTTGCGCAAGGCGCTAGAAGTGGTTGAGCTTAGCCAAGGCGACCTGCGCGAGGCGGCTCGTTCGCGCATGGTGGATACCTTCCGCGTGCTGGGCGACGACCATCCGCTGACCTCGTCCTTTCGGCGACAACTCACCCTCGCACTCTACTGAGTAAAGGGTGAGTGAGCCACGGACCTGCCTATGCCAGCAATTGATCGCGCGGAGCCAATCGGGAAGCGCGGGTTGCTTCGACGAGTGCCGTTTTCATGTCTTCAAGCGGCACTTTTCGCAGGTCAATACGCGCGGTGCGGAACGTCTCAAAGATTGCCTGTACTAACTCGTCGTTGGAGCGAGCTTTGGCGGCTCGTTGACGAATAGCGAGTCGAATTGTTTCATCCATAACAGTCTCTTCCTTGATCATAACGCGCCTCGCGGCGAATCCCTGCGAGCGGCGAACTCAGCCGCCGGTCAAGTAAGGCAATAGCCTCGGATAGGACGCTGGGTAGCAAGGAATGTGCCCGTGCCGGCTGGCCATTTGGCCAACAACACCCGGCAGGCGACGTAACGTGAGACACGGCCACGCTCAATGGGTTCGCGGAAAATTGCGAAGCAAAAACTGCCAGATTCCACTTGGCAAATTCGCTTGCCGAAGTGGCAACGGCTTGCCCAAACCATGTCATCCGGTGATCAAATCGGCAACAGTTCGACGTTGCCCCTTGGTCGCTGCAAGCACAAAGCGTGATTATCGGCCGCGCACCGCAGCGATCTTGAGCCAAACTCACAGCATTGGATTTCGCGATCTCGCCTACCGATTCCACCAACGAAAAATGCTGAGTAATGAACTCGCGACGACCACGAGTAGCACGGGCCCGGCGAGAATCATGAGCATGCCGGCCAATTGAGAACCGGCTTCGCCCTGCTGGCCGCGTACGACGTAATAGGCGGGCGCCATGGCAATGCCAACAACGACCATCAGCCCTAGCAGACCTCCGAGCGGGAATTGGGGCGGTCGTCGGACCGGCACGCGCTCATTGGCTGACGCAGTCGAGGGCTTCGGTTGGTTACGTGCCGCAAGCTTGTGATTCATTCCGAGGAGCCTGTTTTCGGCACTTATGCAGTTGTGCGATGCGCTTGACGACGTCCGGCTGCGTCAGCTTCTCACTGACAGGCAGCAAGATGTAGGACGGATGCTTGCAGCAGGAATCCAAAATCAGTTGCCGAGGGCTTGGCGTGCTGAAACCATTTGCACACGGCTCGTGCCCGGTAACGAGCAGCTCAGCCTGCACGAGATCGGCGAAGGCTTGCACGTTTTCCGGACGGAAATCGCGTCCCCAGACGAGCCGGAATGCGGGACTGCCCGTTCTCCAATCGGAACAGGTCAAAGGGCGCTCGAAAACGGACACATCGAAACCTTCACAGTCCACTTTCTCGGGCAAGCTATGGCTGACGAACACGCCGTTGGCGAGGCGGATCGCAAGAGGACATGTCGCGAGGAATTCCATGTACGCGTCGCGCACTCGCTCGGCCGCTTTGCCGTACATTTCGCTCAAGCCGCAGCGGAAATTCAGATTGAGCATCTTCCGCGACTTGCAGATCGGGAAGTCACCTAGTTCGGCTAACTCATGATTGCTAAGCAGGAAGTGGAATTGGTTGGGGAACTCAGTCTTCAGCCGGGCACAATCTTCGAGCATCAAGTGCGACATGCAACCGCCACCGGGATACTCCGGTCCGCCATGGCAGACTTCCTGCATGACGAGGTGCCGCCGCGGATTCGAGGCCAGATCGGCGATGCGCAGAAGTTCGTTGAAGTTGAGGCGGTTTCCATGCAGATCCGCAGCGATCAAAAGCTCATCGCCATGATCGGGAGTCAAATCCACGACGTTTCCGCGTCGGGCAGCGGTCGCGCGATTTGCGGCGGCTGCCGAGCGGCAGATCTCGATAACTTGATCGGCGATCTGCATGGCTGGCTGACGGTTCCGAAGAGGATAGGGCGAGAAAAGCGCGGCCGTTATGGCCCAATCGTCGCCTAATTGTAGGGGGCTCTGACAGCACGGGCTACACCGTCTTCGTCCTCGTAATCGGCTTAGTCGCCATAATCCGACAGCCAGGACCACCTAGGCGGAACAGCCTGAATGTCGGCCCTACGGCAACGCGCAGCGCCGCCGTACGACCTACACTTCAGAGGTAGTGGCTGACAAGCAGGCGGCGAGGTTTCCCATGCATAGCGATGCGCGCCGGTTCTTCCGGATCCAGACACCTGAGCATCAACAACGTGGTTTGTTCGTGCTGGGACGACAGCGGTTTCAGGTACTGATGCTGAACGCCTCGGCCAACGGATTCGCATTTCTTTCGCCCCAGCCCATTCAGGTCGCGGCTGGAACGATCGCCCGGTTGCAGGCTGACGAGGCTTGGTACAAGGTCCTTGTCGTGCGGTCCGACGAAACCGACGAAGGCATGGTGTACGGAGTCGAGCGGTTGGCTGACATCGCATCCGACGCAGATGATGCGGGTCTGGGCTGGGGGCGGTCGCGGAGGGGCGAAGTCAAGTCAACAGCGTCTACCGTACTGGCGGTGGCAGGAGTGCTTCTTTGTGCCGCACTAAGCGCCTATCTCATCGCCGGCAGGCCCACATGGGCCGCCGTTTTACGCACGGTGACCGCCGGTGCTGCGGCTTCGTGATGCCTGTAGATGTCGACCAGGACCAGAGTACCTGGGAGCTGCTCCGGCAGAATGATGCCTGAATCGTGCAAATCCTGACGCCGAAACAGGTTTCTGACTGGCAGTATTTGACGCACTCGGCGACGCGTTCGCCTTGTGCCACTTATGTGGCTTCTCCCGGTGGTATCGAATTGCTCAATATTCCGGGTTGTGCCGCCGATGAGAAAGTTAGGCACCGCTTTCCGTCCCGCAAACCGGATGAGCGATGCTTCAAATCTGACCCACGAGCCCTTCGTGCTTTGACAGCCGCCGCCGGCCTTTTCGGATGAAGGCCGGCCGCCTACCTGTGCGGCAAACGTGCACGAGCAGCAAGGAAGCTATGCCCATGAGAGCGGTACTTCTCGCGGCCGCGCTGATCGTCTGCGCCAGCGCCACCGGTTGTCATCAAATGGGGCGTCGTCATGGCGATCCCTGCCAGGCGTGCGGCCCCGGTGGACATCATCATGGCGGTCGGATGGCCGGCCACCATCGCAAGCATGGCGGACTGTTTCACCGTAAAGATGATATGTGCGACGTGTGCGCGGCGACCGGCGTCGAAGGTCCATTCGCGGGACCGAGCGGTCCTTATGGCCCAACGGACGCTGCAGGCGGCGTTTACGGCCCCCACGCTGCTGCCGCTGCGATGGCCGGTGGCGGCGGCCCGGCCCATATGGGTGGCGCCAGCGGACCAGCTTTCGGTGGTGGACCAGGGAACTTCCCGGTGCGCGGCACGCCTGGATATCCGCATCACCACTACCAGCGCGAATACATCGGGCCGCAAGGACCGTCGACGGCTCAGGTCGGCTACCCCTACTACACGGTTCGCGGTCCGCGAGATTTCCTGATGGACAACCCGCCCAGCATTGGCCGCTAGTCTCGGCTGAGTGAACCAACAACGAAAAACGGCCCGGCTGCGAGATGCAGTCGGGCCGTTCTGTTTTCTTGCTCGTAGCCGCTCGAGCGACGGTTAGTTGCCAGCGTAGCGGCCTACTACCAGGGAGATGTTCTGCCCGCCGAAGCCGAAGCTATTGCTTAGTGCATAGTCGCACTTGGCTTCGCGAGCAGCATTGGGAATGTAATCCAGATCGCAGTCAGGATCGGGATTCTCGTAGTTGATTGTGGGCGGCAGCACATTGTCGCGAATCGCCATCAGGCAGACGATCATCTCCGTGACGCCTGCGGCGGCAATCAAGTGGCCCATCATGCTCTTGGTGCTCGAGACGGGTGTCTGCTTCGCTCGGTCGCCAAACACCACCTTGCAGGCGAGTGATTCCACGCGGTCGTTGACTGCGGTGCTGGTACCGTGAGCGTTCACATACTGAATGTCTGACGGATTCAGGCCCGCATCGGCGATCGCCATCTTCATGCAAGCAATGGCGCCGCGCCCTTCCGGATGGATATCGGTGATGCGATAGGCATCGGCCGTCGTGCCGTAGCCGAGCACCTCGCCGTAGATCGGAGCACCACGTCGTTTGGCGTGTTCCAGTTCTTCCAGGACCACCATCGCGCCACCTTCGCCGAGGACGAAGCCGTCGCGGAGGCGGTCGAACGGGCGTGAGGCCTTTGTGGGGTTGTCATTGCTAGTCGACAGGGCGGTGAGCAGATTGAAGCCCGTCACACCGAACGGATGAATCATGCTGTGGGCGCCGCCCGAGAGCATGACGTCTGCATCGCCGCGGCGGATGATTTCGGTGGCCTCGCCGATCGCCTGGCTACTCGCGGCACACGCGGTCAGACAGTTGGCGTTGGGGCCTTGGGCGTTGAACAGGCTGGCGATGTAACCCGCCGGCATGTTCGGTTCCTGCTCCATTTCTTCCTTGGGATCGAGGATCTCCAGGCCGATGCGAGTGAACTTCTCGACGTCAAAACCGTCCGGCGTGAGCGAGCCGGTCATCATCCGCGAGAAGGATGTGAAGTCCTGGCTCCCTTCGCCGCAGCCGAGGTAGACACCCATTCGTGTCGGATCGATCTTGGAGTCCATCAAGCCGGACTCTTTCACCGCCTGGATCGCGGCGCCAGCTGCAAACCGCGTGTGGCGACCTCGCTTCTTCCAGACTTCCGGGTCTTCGCCCAATTTGCCGATGTCCCAGTCCTTAACCTCAGCCGAGATCCGCGTGGGAAACTTACTGGCGTCGAAAATCGAAGTCATGCCGACGCCTGATTGGCCCTCTTTCAAGCCTTCCCACACCGTCGGCACATCGTGTCCCATGGGATTTACGGAGCCGACACCAGTCACCACAACACGACGTCTCATGCGAATCTCACCTGCTAGAACCTGGGCCGACCTGGCCGACCTTTCAGACTTCCGGGATTATACCATCCTGGGGCAAATGCCTTAAGGGAATTGCCGGAACAGACGCCCGACTGCCCTTCGCTATCTTTGCCATAAGAAGGCCACGAGCGCGGTCGCCCGCGAGCATTGGTATCGATTCCAATGTCTCGCAGGGATTAGCCACGGTGCATGTCGTGCAGCGGTTGCCAGAAGTCAGGAGCCTCCGACACCGGTTGGGTTGCCCATGCCGGCGTCTGGAGAGGCAACTAAAGCTGCACTGGGCCGGTTTCGTAGCCAAGCGTAGCCTCACGCTCGGCGTCGGCATAAAAAGCCGGCATTTGGAGGGGATTGCCGTTTTCGTCTTTGCCCACATCGTACATCCCGAACGTTCGCATCAACATGGCGAAGTCCTTGGGATGGAACAATGGTCCGGGTGGGAAACGGTCGTCGAGGAAGGCGAACATCAGATCGACTTCGGCCCGCAACTCGTCACCGACATGGCAGGTTGCCGAGGCGATGGCGCCGTCGTTCTGAATGTCCTGGACGATCGCTTCGTACCGCAAGGTTTCGCCAGCGATGCAGGGCCGATGCAGCACTGCCTTGCTGAGCTTTGCGAGCACCACGCGATGCTCAAAGCCACCCTTTTCGCCGACCAACAATCCGGCGGTTTGCGCGATGCCTTCGATCATGACGGAAAAGGGAATCGCCGGGTAACCTGGCAGGTAGTCGTCGATCACCTCTTCGTCCAGGGCAATGTTCTTGATCGCCACCGCACGCCGGCCGCGTTCGAACTCCAGAAACCGATCGATCCAGTACCAACGCATGTCCGACGTTCCCTGACGAAGACGCCTTGAGCCGAATTTCCGCAGTGCGAAAAGACTTAGACCGCTCCGACTTTGCCTTCGATGTAGCGACAAAGATCGCCTACGGTGAGCAAATTGCCGAAGTCGCGAACCTGGGGATTGGCTTCAAACTTGGCGAAGTCGACAAACGGCATGCGACGCTTCAGTTCCGCGAGCCCGGCGGGCGTCACCTTGCCGTCCTGAACGTATTCGGCATTGGTCAAAATGTCTTCCGGAGCCAATTCCTTGCGAGGAATCTCGATGCCGAAAGCCTTTTCGAGCTTGAACACGATATCGAGAAAGTCGATCGACTCAGCACCCAGATCACCCACCATCGTCGCTTGCGGGGTGACCTCTTCCTCATCGACCCCCAGCGCGTCCACCAGAGCGGTCTGAACCTTCTTGAAAACTTCGTCTTTCGTGGGAGCCATGTCTAACGACACTCCAGTTGGGGTTGATGTAGGCGATTGTGGCCGAATGGATTGCTATGAATCAGGAACGACTCAGGCTCGTTTGCGGAGATTCGGTGCGAACAGGCGCACTTGAATGTGCCGGATCAATCTTCCGCATATTCGCGTTACGCGGCTGAACCAACTGCTTGAACTTCTCGCGGAAATGATTCCGAGCGTAGGGATCAGCACTGGCCCGGCTGGGTACCCGATCACCGATATTGAACCGTTCGATAACCAGGCGAGCGGCGACCGCGACGTTTCCGTCGATGGTGCCCTGCGTTTTCAGAGTGGTAGTTTGTTCGTCCTGCTTCAGAATCTCGGCAGTGACGATCAGTTCCTTGCCGGGAGTCACAAAGTCGGAATATTTCACGTTTCTGGCTTCTTTCAGCAAGACGGCTGAATGGGCGAAGCCGTCGGTCTGCCGAATCAGCCAGGCACCGGCCTGGAACATGCATTCGAGCATGAGCACGCCCGGCATCACCGGAAACCGGGGAAAATGGTCCTTCAGATACTGCTCGTCCGGGGAGAGTATCTTCGACGCAGTGATGCTCACTCCCGGCTTTAGTTCAACGATCTTATCCAGCAGACTGAACTGCATTTGTCTGTTCCACTTGCGTCAAACCGAGCGCAACTTCTCCGGTTCGCGCTGCCCCGCTAAGTTTCAAAGTTCGCCAATATAACGTGAATTAGCGCCTGCCACAACGGATGTTTTTGCCGGTCCGAAGCCTCCCACGCCGCCTCACCGGTAGCTTCAAGTGTTTTCTACATAACGCCTTGCCGATGCCAGGTCGACGGCGGCGTCATGCGTCGATATCCGCTCCAACTAGCGCGATCGCCGAGAATTGGCCGGCTCGGGCGCATTGACGCATTCAATTAGGCAGCCTGCGGGCTTCGTACGCAATGGTGGCAGTCTTGCTGGCGCGTTTGTCAAGCATCGGCTCAGGTGGTACATTCTCGCGCACTATGCGCAAGGGGATTCCCGTTTCGCCCGGAGTGGCTGTCGGCACCGCCTACTGCATCCACGAGATCTTCGTAAACCCAGACACGAAGCGGCTTGAGGATCACGAAGTCACCGCCGAGCTAGCCAATTACGAGACCGCCCGCGATAAGGCGGCTAGCGAACTGCGCGCCCTGAAACACAAGGTAGAGCAGCAAGTTGGTCGTGAGGAAGCGAGGATCTTCGCCGTTCACGAGGCGATTCTGCGGGACGTCAACTTCACGAACAAGGTCCGGACTTGGATCGTCGACGACCGGATGACCGCGCAAGCGGCGCTGCACCGGCTGCTGGATGAATACACGGCACTGATCACTCGCACCGACGACGAGTATCTTCGCGAGCGGGTAAACGACGTGCGCGACGTCGTGATCCGCCTCAGCGCCCACATGTCGGACGTTCTGAAGAGTGACCAGCATGTGCTGCATGGGCCGGTGATTCTCATCGCCGACGAACTGCTGCCTTCACAAGCAGTCACGTTGGGTGACCTCGATGTGAAGGGAATCGTCACTCAGGGTGGCAGCCAAACGAGTCATGCCGCGATCATCGCTCGCAGCCGAGGCATTCCGGCCATTTCGGGCGTGCGCGGCATCCTGCGACAGGTAAAGACCGGAGATACCGTCGCGGTCGATGCCCGCGGCGGGCACGTGCTCATCAATCCGGACGCGGAGCAACGCAGCGCTTTTCTGAAGCTGGAGCGCGAGTTCTTCTTGCTGAAGGACCAGCTGGCTGGCAATCGGGATCTGCCTGCAGTCACTCAAGACGGCGTCAAACTAGAGTTGCTGGGGAACATTAACGGTGCGATCGATGCCAAGGCTGCCGGTGCGATGGGCGCTTCCGGCGTCGGCCTGTTTCGCACTGAATACATCTATCTCACTCATCCGGATGTTCCGGACGAGGAGGAACAGTACAACGCCTATCGCGAGGTCATCGCTTCGAGCCCCAACCAGAACGTGACGATCCGCACGCTTGATATTGGCGGCGACAAGACAGTGCCTTACCTGGGGCACACGCATCAAGAGGCCAATCCATTCATGGGCTGGCGCAGTATTCGGTTGTCGTTTGAGCACCCCGATTTCTTTGCGACACAGATCCGCGCCGTGCTACGGGCGGCAGCGACGATCGAGGGAACGCAGGGCAAAGTGCGCCTGATGTTCCCGATGATTACAACGGTCGAAGAGCTTCGCAAAGTCCGAGCCATGGTGGCTCGTGCGGCTGCTCAGTTGCGGCAGGACGGCAAGCCGTTCGCGGAAGTGCCGCTCGGCATGATGTTGGAAGTACCCGCGGCAGCCATTTCGATCAACGACATGTTACCGCTGGTCGACTTCGTATCGATCGGTTCGAACGACCTGGTGCAGTACCTGATGGCTGCGGACCGCGACAATCCCAAGGTCAGCCATCTTTGCCAACCGCTCGCACCGCCAGTGCTTCGGGTGCTCTCGACCGTAATCAAGGCATGCAACAAGGCCAACAAACCGCTCACGCTCTGCGGTGAGATGGCCGGTCAGCCGCGGGCGTTTGTCCTATTGTTTGCCATGGGGTTGCGTAGCTTCAGCATGAGCCCTGCCTTCATCCCATCGATGAAGGAGTTGGCCGCTCATCTGACAACCGACCAGGCTCGCTTGCTGCTCCGCCGCGCGATGACCCTGCGAACGACGGCCGCAGTGAAACGCTACATGGCGGAGCAATTGCGAATCATCGCACCAAACCTGAGTTGGCTCGACATGGCGTAGCGCCAATTTCGGGGCTGGCTAGCGCAAAAAAGCCGGCGGCAACTGCCCCCGGCTGAGATGCTGCTTACGGTAGTTACACGGGCGCCCGGACGCTTTCCTGACTCTGAAGCGCTTCTGAATCCTAGGCCTTCACCGAGTCCAACGCTTCCTGCACGCGGCTTTTCGTCGGGATGCCTTGGAACCGCTGCACCGGCTGACCGTTCTGGAAGATGATGATCGTCGGAATCGCTTCGATACCGTACTGCATCGCCGATTGCTGACTGTTGTCGACGTTCATCTTTCCGATCTTCGCCGCACCGACGTTTTCGCTCGCCAACTCGTCAATCATGGGAGCGATCTTACGGCAGGGACCGCACCAGGGAGCCCAGAAGTCAACCAGCACCGGCTCCTTCGAGTTCAATACTTCGTTCTGAAAGTTCTCGTCGGTGAATTCCAACACATTGCTGCCGGCCATTGATCCACTCCTTGCGTTAATGCCGCGGAGGGCTCCGCGACGGTTGAATTTCTAGCTCGTCCAATTATTGCTGCAGCGGAAAGTGGCCCCGATTCTATGGGTGTTATGGCCGGGCTGTCAACGAACCCAGGCGGTGTTGACAGCAGTCGTAAGCTCAAGCGGCGATTGCCTCTACGCCAACCGGCCTCTATGCTTGCCGACGAAGGCACCGGCCGCAGCCGGCCGGGATGACACTTGACGAATCACCTCACAACGCGGCAGTTCGGTCCCTGAATCGCATGCGATGCACCCGGTTCGGCGGCAACTTTCCGTGGAGTGGAGTCAACCGCAATGAGTGCTCGAGAATTCACGGCCTATGTCGTCGAAAAAGATTCGGCTGGAGAGCTTCGCCAATCGTTAACCTTGCGCAATCGCGAGAATCTTCCGGAAGGCGACGTTCTCATCCGGGTCCACTATTCATCGCTCAACTACAAGGATGCACTCGCCAGTCGGGCAACCAAGGGCATCGTTCAGCGCCTGCCCCATGTGCCGGGGATCGATGCAGCCGGTGTGGTCGAAGAATCGACGGATGCGCGATTCACGGCGGGGCAGCAGGTGATTGTGACGGGCTACGAGTTCGGCGCAGGGCAGTGGGGAGGCTGGTCTCAGTATGCGCGAGTGCCAGCCGATTGGGTTGTGCCTTTGCCGGACGGGCTTTCGCCGTTTGAGTGCATGGTGCTAGGAACGGCCGGCTTCACGGCGGCCCAATGTGCGAATGCGATTCAGATCAACGGTGTGACCCCTGCCGCAGGGGAGGTGCTAGTGACCGGCGCCACTGGCGGTGTCGGTTGTCTGGCTGTGCTGTTGCTTTCGAAGCTTGGCTACTCCGTCGTAGCCGTTACCGGTAAGCGCGATCAGGAGAGTCAGCTGCGACAGTGGGGAGCACTTAGGGTGATCGGAAGGGACGAGGTTCACGATACGAGTGACAAGCCGCTGCTAGGGGGCCGTTGGTCGGCAGCGGTCGATACCGTTGGAGGGCAGACGCTGACAACCGTCCTTCGCGAGACAAAGAACTATGGCGTAGTGGCGGCTTGCGGCCTGGTAGGGGGCATCGAGTTGCCGCTTACGGTCCATCCGTTCATCCTGCGCGGAGTGACGTTGGCTGGGATTGGTTCGGCGGCGCTGCCCTATGATCGGCGGCTCGAGATCTGGCGGAAGCTGAGTCACGAGTGGCGGATGGATGGGCTGGAGCGAGTTGCCACGACGGTACCGCTGGCGGAAGTGCAGGACGTGATTGAGCGGATGTTTCGCGGTGAAGTTGTGGGACGCACGGTGGTGGAGATCCCTTAGCGGGTGGCTGGATGGAGTGGCTTCGGGCGGCGCGGCGAAGCGGAGCCTAGCGGGTAGTTTCGTCCCAGGCTGGAGCCTGGGACGGAGAGGGGTGGAGGAGAGCGAACCGGAGCGAGCTGATGTACGAGGTGTTTGAGCATACGGCCGACCTGGGTTTGCGAGTGCGGGGGGCGACTCAGGAGGAGTTATTTGCCGAGGCGGCGAGAGGGCTGACGGCGATGATCGTCGCGAACCTCGATACGGTGCGGGCTGTCCAGTCTCGCACCTTTGAAGTCAGCGGCGACGAGCTCGGCTTTTTGATGTTCGATTGGCTCAACGAATTGCTCTATGCATTCGAAGCGGACAAGCTCTTGCTTAGCCGGTTTGATGTGCGGATTGACGGCGATCAATTGCACGCCGTTTGCAGGGGAGAGGCCATGGACCCCGACCGACATTCCATGGAACACGAAGTGAAGGCGATTACCTATCACCAGTTGCGCGTCGAGCAGGTCGATGGCAGCTGGTTGGCCGAGGTGATTGTTGATATTTGATGCTTGTCTTGTGTATACATATTGACGACTTTGTGGTTTTTTGTTAAGGTGCGGTGTTTGTTTGCGTGAAGCTCGATCGCTCTTGGGTGGCAGTTGGCAGGAGCCATTAAGGTGAACCAGATCTCCTTTGGCCAAACCGTGAACACGGGACTTCGGAGGTGGGGGTGGTGAAAAACCTCCGGGGTTTTTCACCAAGTTGGGGGCCCCTGCAGCCCCGGTTTTTGTTGAAAAACCTAGGTGGTTTTTCAGCAGTCGCTGTCGGAAGTACTCGAGATCTTGGATCTCGCTATGGAACAGATCGCACCCTACTCGCTGTGGATCGGACATGCCGGCGACGGGCGTGCGTTCCGCGAGCTGTTTGATCGGGGCATTCAGGTGGTGATGCAACTGGCTCTGGAGGAGGCGCCGATTGCTTTGCCGCGCGAGCTAGTGTACTGCCGGTTTCCGCTCGTCGATGGGGGCGGCAATGACCCCGAGATTCTGGCGACTGCGGTCGAGACGCTGGCGCGAATGCTGCAAAGTGAGCTGAAAACGTTGGTCTGCTGCGGCGCCGGGATGAGTCGATCGCCGCTCCTCGCTGCGGCTGCTATTTCGATTGTCGAGAAGCGACCGCTGCAGGAGACCTTAATTCGCGTGACAACTGGACGTCCGGCGGACGTAGCCACATCGCTGATTGCCGACGTCGCAAATGTGGTGAGAAACTGTCAGGAGAAGAAGTGATGGCGAAGGAAGCTTATTACGGACCGCTCGAGCGCGTGAGCGATACGCTGTGGAGGATTCCGAAGACCTATAAGAACGGGATGCGCGTCGATGGGCTGATCTTTGCCGACGACAACCTGATCGAGCTCATCCGCAAGGATCAGGCGCCCGAGCAGGTTGCAAATGTGGCGACCTTGCCGGGCATTCAGTACGCCAGCCTGGCGATGCCCGACATTCACTGGGGCTACGGCTTTTGCATCGGCGGAGTGTGCGCCACCGATCCGAACGAAGGGGGCGTGATTTCGCCCGGCGGCGTGGGATACGACATCAACTGCGGTGTGCGGATGATGCGGACCAATCTGCTGCATCGCGACATTCAGTCGCACATGGTTCGCCTGATGGACCACTTGTACGGCAACATTCCAGCCGGCGTAGGGCGAGAAGGGAAGTATCACTTCAAAGAAAAGGAACTGCGGCAGCTGATGGGGCAGGGCTCGCCGTTTCTGCTGCAGCGCGGGCAGGCCACCCCGGAGGACATCCAGCACACCGAGGCTGCGGGCCGCATTGATGGCGCTCATCCTGAGCTTGTGAGCGACCGGGCGATCGAGCGAGGCAGCACGCAATGCGGGACGCTCGGTTCTGGAAATCACTTTCTGGAAGTACAGATTGTCGACGAGGTGTTCGATGAACATGCTGCGCACGTGATGGGGATTGAGAAGGACCTGGTCTGCGTGATGGTCCACTCGGGTTCGCGTGGGCTGGGATATCAGGTGTGTGACGATGCACTGAAGGAGTTTCGCCGCGCGCCGGCGAAATATGGAATCGATCTGCCCGATCAGCAGCTCGCTTGTGCGCCCGTGAACAGTCCGGAAGGGGAACGCTATCTGGGCGCGATGTGCGCCGCGGCGAATTTCGCGTGGTGCAATCGCCAACTGCTGATGCAGCAGGCCCGGCAGTCGTTTGAGCATGTGCTCGGTAAGAGCTGGGAGTCGCTCGGAATGGATTTGATCTACGACGTGGCCCACAACATCGCCAAGCTCGAAGAGCACACCGTCAACGGCAGCCAAAAGAAAGTATGGGTGCATCGCAAGGGGGCGACACGAGCGTTTCCGCCGGGGCATCCCGAAGTGCCGGAGATGTATCGCGAGATCGGCCAACCGGTGATCATTCCGGGCGACATGGGACGGGCCAGTTGGCTCATGGTCGGTCAGCCCGGGAGCATGCAGCTGAGTTTCGGCACCTGCTGCCACGGGGCAGGGCGGGTGATGAGCCGAACGGCCGCAGTAAAGCACGCTCAAGGGCGGCGGATTGACCAGGAGTTGGCTGACATGGGCGTAATCGCGCGAGCCCGGAGTTGGAAGGGGCTCGCCGAGGAACAGCCGGACGCTTACAAGCACGTCGACCTGGTTGTGGAGGTGGTGCACAACGCGGGGCTAGCGAAGAAGGTAGCTCGGATGCGGCCGATTGGCGTGGTGAAGGGATAGGAGGGGCGGAATGACGAATGACGAAGCACGAATGACCAATGGCAATAGAAGCAATCCTTCATTGGTCATTCGTCATTTGCAGTGCTAGCACGGTTGGCGTTGTCCGCTGCGGCTTGGTGCCTTAAACTCCGCGGCCGATGACTCCAGGAAAGGATTCCGCATGAGCGTTTCGATCGTCGTACCCGTATACAACGAAGTTGACAATGTTCCGCTGCTCTACCGGCAACTGGCGAAGGTGATGCCCGATCTAGAGCAGCCTTGGGAGATCCTGTTTGTCGACGATGGCTCGACCGATGGCACGGTGGATCGGTTGCGGGAACTGGCGGCACTCGACCCAGGAGTGAAGGTGGTTCGCTTCCGTCGAAACTTCGGGCAGACGGCCGCGATGCATGCGGGCCTGCAGTTGGCGACCGGCGATGTGATTGTCACGCTCGGCGGCGACCTGCAGAACGAGCCCGGCGACATCCCGATGATGGTCCGCAAGCTGGAGGAGGGATATGACCTCGTTCATGGCTGGCGGAAGGATCGGCACGATGCGCTCGTGAGTCGCAGAATTCCTTCGCGGATCGCCAACTGGCTCATCTCGCGGACGACGCGATTTCCAATCCATGATCTGGGGTGCACACTCAAGGCACTGCGGCGGGAGATCGCCCAGGAGTTGGAACTGTACGGCGAGATGCACCGGTTCATTCCCATCCTGGCTCATGCGCGCGGGGCCAGGTGCGTCGAAGTGGTCACACGTCATCATGCCCGGCGGTTCGGCCAGACGAAGTACGGTATCGGCCGGACGGTGCGTGTGGTGCTGGACCTGATCACGGTGAAGTACATGCTCGACTACTTCGCCAGCCCGATGAAGCTGTTTGGTAAGTTTGGGATCGCGTCTGGGTTGGTTGGCGTGCTCGCGGCGGTTGCGACCGTACTGATGAAGGTGCTGGGCGGCGTGGACATGACCGGCAATGCCTTGAGCCTGCTAACAGTGCTCTCAATGATCGGCAGCGTGCAGTTCCTGAGCCTAGGACTGCTGGGAGAGGTGAATGCGCGAATCTATTACGCTTCGCAGCCGAAGCAGAATTATGCAATTCGGGAGTTGATAAACTTCCGTGCATCGCAGCACAAGACTGAAGACGTGGCTGTGCGACGCGCGGCGTGATTTGTCGTTGTCGCCGTAAGACGAAATGGTTGGAAATCGCTCGTTTGCTGGCCCCGATTGGCGTAGCATGAAGGGTGAGCAAACGTAGGGAGCGGAGGCCATGCCATGTCGAATTCATCGCCTGTTCTGCTGGAAACCAAACGGTTCCGTGTAGTTCGCGAGTCGTATCCAGATAATCGGGGCGGCACTGAAACGAGGGAAATCATTCGTCACCCCGGTGCTGCGGTCGTGGTGCCGTTGCTCGATGACGGTCGCGTTTGTCTTGAGCGGGTCTTCCGCGTGTCGATGCGAGAGACGTTGGTCGAGTTACCCGCTGGTACGCTCGAACCAGGTGAGGATCCGCGGAAAGCGGCCTTGCGCGAGCTGAAAGAAGAGACTGGTTTTACGGCTCAGCGGATGGAGCAGATTCACTCGTTTGTGGTGTCTCCGGGCATCCTGGATGAGCGGATGTATCTGTTTGTCGCGACCGGGCTGACGGCAGGCGAAGCGTCGCTCGAGGCGGGAGAGAAGATCGAGAAACTGATCGTGCCCTGGAACGAAGCGCTCGACATGGTCTTCAACGGCGTGATTCAGGACGCGAAAACAATCATCGGCCTGCTCTACTGCGATCGGCTAAAGTGTGCGAGTAAGCTGCCGCAACGCATCCGGTGAGCGAATAGATGGGGTACTGCAAAGTGCGCGGCAACAACGCGGGCTATTCGACCTTCTCCAGCACGAACTTGACGGTCGGATTTGACTGCGCGTTCGCGGCTCGGAGCGATTGCTTCACGTAGCGCTGCGGGGTGCGCTCTTCGGGCACTTTGAAGTTATCCCCTTTCTGCAGGATCGGTCGATCTTCGTGCATCTCGCCGAAGTCATGGGCCTCGCCGGCTGCCTGGCAGGGGAACCAGTGGCCGTGACCGTCAGTGTCTTCCAGATAAAACTCCGGATAGGTGTGCCCTGGCACCCACACTGCACGAGCAGGAATCTTGTTCGCGCGGCAGAGAGCAATGAAGAGGGACGAGAGCTCTTCGCAGTCTCCCACGCCGTCGTCTAGCGCGGCGACCGCCGGCTTGATGGCTTCGGCGAACTCGTACTTCACGTTCTCACGGACCCAGTCGAAAATGGCCTCGGTTTTCAGCCAAGCCTCGTCTTTATCAGCGATGACCTGGGGAGCGAGTTTTTTGATCTTCGGGTCGGTGCTTTCGATGTATGGGCTGGGGAGTAAATGCTTCGCGATGTCCCGCGGCAGCTTCTTGGGAACGCGATAGCCATCGGTCGATTCCGGCTCGTTCATGTCGAGCTTGGTCACTTCAAAGGTGACAATGGCTGAAGCCTCTTCGCCCGCTGCCAGCCGCGGAATGCTCACGACCATCTGCTTCACGCCACCGTCAACCGTCCGATAGCTAACCTTGGCGTGTGGCGAGATGTCCTCCGAGACGATGCGCACCTTCTGCTCCGGCCAATCGGTCGGCACTGGCGTCGTGGCGACGATGCCGGACGTGCTGCCCGTCGCGCGAACGACGACGCCGATTCTCCATTGCGATGTTACAGGATCGCCCAGTTGCACACCGCCGGATTGCGCGTCGTTAGCCAACCCAGATGGGACGTGCGCAACGATCAGCAGCAGAGCGATTGATACTGCGGTTGAAAGCTTCATCGCGGTGGTCGATCCTGGTGGCCCAAAATCCATTCTAATCAAGCAAGTCGAGCTAGTTGGCTGGTTCGAGGCGGCGAACGAACTCAACCTCCGGCCGACCGCCCGTTCCACCTTTGCCAGTCAGAAACTCGGCCACAAAGGCTTGCGGTTCCTTTTTTTCCGGGACTCGAATGTTGTCCCCTTTCTGCAGGATGGGCTTCTGGTCCTTCACGCTGCCGAATTCGGGCTGATTGCCGGCGACATTGCATGGGAACCAATGTCCCTTGCCTTCCGCGTCTTCCAAGTAGAACTCCGCGTAGGCATCGTCGGGCACATAAACCATACGAGCCGGAACCTTCAGCGTTCGACAGCAGGCTACAAAGAGAGCCGTTACATCCTCGTACCGGCCGTGACCATCGCGCAGGGCAGCCGATGCACCCTTGAGCTTGTCGTTCTCTACTTTGACCCGCTCTCGAACTCCGTTATAGACCGCTTCTACTTTGCTCCACGCCGTATCGTGATTATCCGACAGTTCTTTGGCAAACGCCTTAATCTTGGGATTTACTGTTTCAATGTAGGGACTGGGCCCGAGGTACTTGCGAAACGGCGCAGGTACGGTTTTGGGAATGACCAGAGCCGAGGTGTCGTCGGGGGGAAGGATCGAGCTTTTGCTGATCTCGAACGTCACCAATGCCTTCGCCGTTTCACCAGCTGGCAGTGCGGGAATTTCGAAGACCATCTGCTTGATTCCTTCCTGCTCGCGATATTTCACGCTGCGAACATGAGGCGAGATGTCTTCGTTGACGATTCGCACCCGTTGCTCCGGCCAATCGTCTGGAACTGAGACGGTTCCGACAAGCACAGCACAGGGGCCCCCGACGGCACGCACGCGCACACCGACTTGCCATCGGTGCGAGGCTTCTTCGTCGATCGTTGGAGCTGCCTTGCCGACCGGAGCGTCCGGCTTGTTGGAGAACTGCGCATTGGCGCTGTTCAGACAACCACTACCAAGCACAAGGAGAGCGACAAGAATGGGTCGACGCACGACATCCCCCGCGTGTTTCAGCCAGCGAAAACTTGCCCTCGAGAGGTGAGAGGGCCCGCTGAAACATAAGTCGCGGTGAAGAATGCGGAAGAAGCTTGGCGAGGCCTCACGCCCGGCCCAATCGCTACGACTAATACGTTCGCTCGAATCAGCGCTTCCACCGCGAGAAGGCACTTGGACGAATGCGCTTCTCGCGGCGGAGCGTTCCAGCCGCCGTTCGGGGAAATTGCCGGCTGGATAATGGTTTGAATCGACGTCGTACCCGAGCGATTAGTTGGCGGGCAGCACTTCCATTGCCCCCGGCATTGCCGTAGGGCCAGACGGAATCATGCCCGAAGACCGGGGAACCCAGCCCTCTTCATATCCGCCACCGCTAATGCATGGTGGTTCACAGCATTCCGAGCCGCGGTTAAACAGATTGAACCGTGGCCGGCCGCAGTTGTTGCATCCGCTAGCACTCATGGCGGCTAGCGCGAGCAGCGAAAGAATGTACAGCTTCCTCATGACGAAACCTCCTGACGGCGATGCTTCGATCGAATCCGTCGGACTCATACGGAGTCCAAATGGGCTGGGGCGGGACTGAAGCGGGGATCTTCAGCAATCCAGCGTGGCCAAGGCGAACTTCCAAGCGGCCTGGTGGGTCGAGCAAATGTAGCCGCGCCGTAATGAGGTGCAAATGCAACCGTTGATTTTTCGCCACAGGAAACGGATCCGCTCATGACGGACAGCGCAGTGGTATCGGTCTTAACTTGTGAGCTTGTCGGTTAGATCCCGCAAGATGATGTGGCCGACGTGCATCATCGTTGGGAAAGTGCTACATTTCCTGGATTGCCCGACCGCCACGGCTGCACTTGTTGGCCAACAGATAGGCGCCAATCTTTGGACGACCATCCATGAGTTCGCATCTTGTCATTAATCGCCGTCAGGCTGGCATCGTCGCCTTATCGGCCCTGGCCGCCACACCGGCGTTAGGCAGCAGCGCGGCGCCCTGTGCTCCGGCGTGTGCACAGTTTGGAGTACGTCCGCAAGACCAGGTGTGGGCCCTTAGTACGCGACACCTCGGATGTGGACATGCCTTCGCACCACAGGTGTGGCACTACCAGGCCGGTCGCTGGCAGCCCAGCACACTAGCTGCTTTCTATGCCAGTGACTCGGCCGAGCAGGTAACGAATTCCTACATACACGGCAACCGGATCGAGCACGGCCAGGCTCTCGCCGACGGGCTGAGCTTCTACTTTCAACTGATTGGCCGCTATAGCGACTCGCGGCCAACTCGGTTTGTCATTTGGTCGTGGCCCAGCTCACAAATAAAGGGCGTGCGTAAAGACGTGCAAGTGAAAGCCGCGCGCACGAACGTCGAGGGGTTCTTCCTGGCGCAGTTTCTCGCCGGAATGCGACCCGACGTTCAGGTCGGTTTGCTTGGGTACAGCTTCGGCGCTCGCATCATCACCGGCGGAATGCACCTCCTGGGTGGAGGAAACCTTCTTGGTCGCGTGGTGCCCCCGGGAAAGCGTCAGCCAACGAACGTGGTTCTCTGGGCTGCGGCGCTGCACAACTATTGGCTGCTACCCGGACGATTCCACGGAAATGCGCTGCCCATGGCCCAGCACTGGCTCATTTATGTGAACGGCTGCGACCCGGTTCTGAAGCATTACCATCGCCTGGAGAAGTGTGGCGATCCCGCTGCACTAGGGTATACAGGTTTGGCTGGCCTGAACTCCTTGCCGCCCGGTCTGCGATCGCGTATCGAGCAGTTGCAAGTGTCCCACCTCATCGGTGGTACCCACGACGTGCGGCCTTACGTCTACTCGCCAGTAGTGGGTGGCCGAACCCGGCAGTACCTGCTTTGGCACGATTTGATGGCGAGACATCTCGCGGGCGATCCACTGATGCAGCACAGCAAAAGTCTCGTTGCAGCAGCCGGAAAGCCGTTCAAGCCGGGCGACAAAGCGGGGTTGTTGGTTTGAGAGGCATGTGCCAGAATTTGGCCTGCAGTGACGCAGGAATCGTCGCTGGCTTGCCTGCTTTCCCTAAAATGACGCATGCCCGAACCCGTCGCTTATCTCAACGGTCAGTTTCTGCCGTTGTCGCAGCTATCCGTCTCGCCGTTTGATGTCGGTTTCGTACAGGGTGTCACCGTTGCCGAGCAGCTCCGCACCTTTGGGGGCCGACTTTTTGAGTTGGAGAAGCATCTCGCTCGGCTACAGCGGTCGCTTGAGATCATCGGCGTCGACCCCGGTCTCACTCTGGCCGAAATCGGCGTCAATGCCTGCGAACTGGTTTATGTGAACCATCGCAACCTCGATCCAGCGGACGACTTAGGTCTGACGATCTTCATCACGCCCGGTCCGTACTCCAACTATGCCATTTCCGCAGGTCGGAGTGGGCCGACCGTTGGCATGCATACTCAGCCGCTATCGTTCCACTTGTGGCACAAGAAGTACGATCAGGGCGAATCGCTCGTTCCGACCGAGCATCGGCAGGTGCCCGACGATTGCTGGCCGACGGAATTGAAATGCCGCAGCCGCATGCACTATTACCTCGCGGATATGCGAGCCCAGCAGATCGAGTCAGGCTCACGTGCACTGATGCTCGATCAGGACGGCTACGTGACCGAAGCCTCGACGGCGAACCTGCTCATCTACAAAAAAGATGCAGGACTTATCTCACCGCCGAAAGAGAAGATCCTGCCCGGCGTGAGCATGAGTGTCCTGGAGCAGTTAGCAGGCGGCCTTGGGATGGAGGTCTCGCAGCGAGACTTGCGCCTGGAGGATGTCGCCTCGGCTGACGAAGTCTTGCTTTGCAGCACCAGCCCCTGCGTTTGGCCCGTAACTCGACTGGCCGGTCAAGCGATCGGCGACGGTCGGCGAGGACAAATCGCGAGCGAGCTGCTAAAGGCTTGGGGTGAACGAGTGGGCTTCGATATCGAAGCGCAAGCACACCGATTCGCCGTTCGTGAGACAACTCCTGCAGAAGTTGCTTAGTCGCCGCTGCCTAGCAGCTACTTGGCTTTGGCTTCGACGGCGAACGACCCTTCTGGCCCCTTCTCCGCGGCGTTCAGATGGGGAATGCCCTGCTTGTCGATCCGGGCAATCAGCGTATCCCAGTTGACGAGTCCTTGGCGGTTGAATCGCATCCGCAGCACCCAGCCAAGGAAGGCCGACGGTTCCTCAAAGTCGTCGAAGACGAAGTTGCCCAGGCTGTAGACGATCAGCTTATCTTTGTAGACATCCGTCCCCTGAACAATGTGTGGATGGGCGCCGATCACGACCGTGGCGCCGGCATCGATCATTTGCTTGCTGAAATCCTTTTGTCGGTCACTCGGATCGGGTTCTCCCTCACGTCCCCAGTGCATGTAGGGGATGACAATGTCTGCCTTGTGTTCATCACGCGCGGTTCGTAAGTCAGCGAGCACGTGCTCGTCGACCGCCCAGGCGCATCCCGGCGTTGTTTCCGTCGCGGCGAACGAGCGGGGCTTAAACTCGTTGTAGCCGAGCAACGCAAACCGAATCCCTTTTTTCTCGAGCAGTAACGGCTTCCTAGCTTCCGACAGGTTCTTCCCGCCGCCAAAGTAAGCCACCTTTCCCTGCAGCAGCTCGAGCGTCTCTAGAAAGGCCTCCTTGCCATAATCGCCTGTATGATTATTAGCAACCGAGAGCGCGTCGAAATGGTGGGCCAGAATCGGCACGACGCGGGGATGTGCTTGAAATGTCCAAGGCTTATCTTCCGGGCTGCCTTTCATACCGACCACGCACTCAAGGTTTCCGACGACTAAGTCAGCCTTTTCGAAGGTCTCACGGAACTCTGCGAATGGATCCTTGCCGTCTTCGATATACTTCCCGGGCAAATCATCCACCATGATGTCCCCGACGTAGATCACCTCGACCAATGCATCGTCGGCGACCGCGGCCTGGCCAAAGGCTGTCGCCCCGAAGGACGAGGCGAACACGAACAGCATGAACAGACGGACGAACAGTTCCATCGGCAGCTTCCTCTTAAGTTTGCTCGCAGGCGGTGCAGGCAATAATGTAGTCGCAACACGACGCAACTACTACTTTCCAGACAATCACCGACTTCGATGTATCGCTTTCAAGTCCAAGTACAGCCTCGGCCTGATGCCGTGAGCACTGGTATCCCGTTGATCTTAGCCAACCACAGTTGGCCGACCTTGCAGGTCACCCGGGATGCAAAGAGCCACGGCTTCGCGAGTTTTGATGCAGCCCTAGCTGCGTTGGAACGGCTGACGCGAATGTTTGTCGAACCCGACGGCTCATTTGTCTGGGTCGGTGATGACCCTGAACGCTGGCAGGTCGACGGCAATCTGTTCGACCGTGGTGACGAATTGGCTTACGTGACCATGTCAGGTACATGTCCAGCCGCGGCATTCGACCAACTGCTCCGCTGCTTTGGCTGGCCGGAGGTCGAGTTGGTCTTTCAGCTCACTCGTGAGGGAGTTTACGTCGACGAAACTACGTTCCGAGGATTCGCGTCACGCCTGCCGAGATAGGCGAGCACCATTCCCAGGCTAGCGACTAAGGCAGCTGATCCAATCCAGGCAGCTGGGAGATGACCGCTTTCTGCTGCCTGTTCTCCGAATGGCAGTTGCTCTTTCCAGTAGGCCAGCGATAGGAGTAACCCATTGTGCAGCGAGTGCGTCAGCACACTTGGCCAAATACTTCCCGACTGCCAGCATAGCCAGCCGAGCGCCAAGCCCAGAAATGTGCTGGTGATGACCCGTTCGACCGCTGCTACTCCGCCGACTGATAGGTGAAACACCCCAAAGAGAATCGACGTCGCTGCAATTGCCGCCCAAGCCGGCCAGCGGTTTTTCAGTGATCCGAGCAAATAACCGCGAAAGAAGAATTCCTCGCAAAGAGCGGGCAAAAAGGCGAACGCTACCAAGATCAGCGATGGCGATAGCTTTCGCCATGCCTCAAGCTGCTGCTCAACCTGCGGTGCCAGTTGGCGCAACTTGTCCTCACTGATCGTCCCCAAGCCTATTTCCTGGGCGACAGCAAACACCTCGTGCGCGATCGGCCACAAAGAAATGCCGAGTAAGGCAGCACCGATCAGGGAGATCCATCTCGGCCTTTCGAGCTGAAAGCCCGTTATTGAACGAATCCGCTGCCGTCTCGCCACGAGCCAGGGAACCAGTGCGAACACAGTAAACGTACTCAGCCCGGCGAGCGCGATCTGGTTACTCACTGGTGCTTGCCTAAGGCCGCCGAGCAAACCCATCGCCGCAAAATAGAGGGGATAAAGCAACGCGGCTGTGAGCCAAGCGCCACCCACAGTGGCGCGATCCTGCAGCGATTCAGGCTTGGCAAAGACGTCCGCCCAACTTCCTTGGCCGCCGTAAAGGACGGAATCGCTGCCAAAGATCTTCGCTGCGAGCGCTAAAGCGGCGACCGCATAGAGAGCGGTCGACACCACCGAGATAACTGCGGGAAGTCCTTGGGCCGTGCCCTGCATCACATCGCGGGCGAGTAGCACAATATTTACGAGCGGGGTCACGGTCAGTAATCCGCCTAACTTCAGCCCCGGCATGACGCTTATAAAGCCCGGCCCGAGAGACAGAAGCATCAGTGGGATCAAATAGGCCTGTGCTTCCTTGAAGCTGCGAGCAAAACTTGTGATTGCTAAGAGGACGGCCGAAAAGAACGCTGCAAAGAGTGCCAGGAGCAGGAAGATGATCCCTAGCACTCCGAGTGACATTCCTTCCGGACCCAACAGCGCTTCGCCAAGGCCGGTGCCACGTAGCGTGATGCTCATCGCCGTAAGATTGGCGACTGCCGTCAGCATGGCAACCGTTACCACTGCGACGTACTTGGCGCCTAACAAGCTCAGGCGAGGCACGGGCGCTGCCATCAGCGACTCGAGCGTACCTCGTTCTCGCTCTCCCGCGGTGAGGTCGATCGCTGGATACACCGCGCCGGTGATCGTCATCAGGATCAAGACGATTGGAGCAAGCGCCGCCATCGAGAAGCTCGACTCTGTCTTCTCAAGGATCGGTTGCCACTTCCATCCCACCTTCGAATCGGTCGACTCGCCGATCTGCCGTAGTCGGTTGCGCAGTTGGAGGCTGTTGTACGCTCGCAGTCGTTCTTCCACATAGCGCGCCACTTCCTCACTGAGCGGCATGTGGGCGCGGTAGTGTAGTTCGAACGCGAGCAATTCATCGTCGGTCACCTGCTTACCGGGCGTAGCCAGACGCACACCCAAATCGATGTCGAGCGATCGTAACTGCTCGTCAATGTCGTCGGCGTGAAATAATTCGATTTTCGGAGTGCGATGACCGCCCCGGTCATTTGGCAGTGGGTTATCACTCGCTGATGTAAGCTCACCGGCAGTGTAAGACCCATGGCGACCTTCACTGGAGGGCAACGAGGGGGCATCCTTCTGTGACCGCAGGTAGTCATCGCCGAGATCCAGCATGCGATGGAAGAGATGCATCTCCTCCTCATCTTCGGCTGCAATGCGCCAAACGATATCGTCGCTGGTTGCGTTTCCGGACAGCGCGAACTGCTGTAGCGCTATGCCCAATACCGGATAGACCAGAACCGGCATCAGTACCAGGGTAACGATGGTCCGGCGGTCGCGCAGCGTTTCCCGCAGTTCCTTGAGGGTCAACCGCCAGAAGCGTGCCCCGCGGTTGGCCGAGTGGCGGGGTGAAATGGACTTCAACGTGGAAGGTTGGTCTGCACTCAAGCGACTGGCTCCTGCCGCCCGCCCGCCAGGCTTTTCAGGAAGATCTCCGTCAGCGTACGACAACCGGTAGCTGCCTGTAACTCCGCGAGCGTTCCTTCATGCATCAGTCTGCCGCGATGGAGTAAGCCAAAGTTGTCACAGAACTGTTCGGCCTCGTCCAAGCGGTGGGTGGAGACGATGATGGACTTGCCGAGGCCCTTCGCCGTAGCGATGTAATCGAAGATGATCTTGCTTCCCATGACGTCAAGCCCGCGAGTCGGCTCGTCAAGCAAGATGACCGCGGGATCGTGCACAAGCGAGCGGGCCAAATTCACCCGCTGCTTCTGCCCGGTGCTCAAGCCTGCGCACCGGCGGTCCAGAAAGTCGTTCAAGCCGAATAAGTCCGCGAGCTGCGCAATGTTCCGCTCAGCGATGCTTGGGGAGACGCTGTAAAGGTCGGCGAAGAAAAGCAACAATTCGCGGGGCGTTAGCCACTGGTAGAGTCCAGCACTGGTCGACACCATGCCGATCCGCGACTTCACCTCGTCCGGTGCTTCGCTCGTGCGGTATCCATCCACCTCGGCGTAGCCGGAGGTCGGTTTCAGGAGGCCAAGAATGATTCGTAGCGTCGTGGTTTTTCCAGCCCCATTTTCGCCCAGCAGACCGTAGACTTGCCCACGTTCGACCCGAAATGATACGGCATCCAGCGCCAGCAGCGTGCTCGCTCCAGACTTGAACGTCTTGCTCAGTTCAACAGCGGAAATCATTGAGCAGAGAGGCCGAATTCTGCTTGACGAGTTGCGGACCATTTCCGCCAAGTGAAAGCATAGCGTCCGAACGGCGGGTCGCATATCGCCTGACGCTTGACCGTAGTCATAGTTTCTTGTGCGAACAGCCGCGGCAGTCTCGCCGCGGCTGTTCGAATACAGGGTCAATTCGCATGCCTGATGCAGGCGGTCCATGCATTTCAGCAGCTTAGAACCGGAATTCAGCCCCGGCAGTGAAACCGTGGTAGAAAGCGGTCGTCGAAGTGTCTACCGCCCCGACTCCGGTTGCGATATCTACGTTGTCTAACTGTTCTGGGGCGAACGCTACGCCGTCGAGCCACAGCAGTTGGTAACCGCCGCGGAGACTCCAGCGGTCGCTGAGGTCGTAGACACCCGTTAGCGCCAGGTCGCCTACGAATACTGTTTCGCTGCTGCTGAGCGATACCAGCGGCAAAGCACCGCCGACGCCGGCAGTAGTCGCAGCTACGTCCGCGCTGTTGCCAAAAATACCTACCTTGGCAAAGCCTTCAAGATGAAAAGCGCCTCGCTGAAGCAAGCAGGCGTCGACGCCAATCTGCGCTCCATAGAGATGGTTATTGACGTCTACGCCGAATGCGGCTGCGCCCGCCCCGATGTCGGTATTTAGATCGTCAGACAATTCGATCCAGCGAAAGCCACCGAGCACCGTCAGCCAGTCGTTCCACCGGCGACGGAGATTGATTTCGGTGCTGTGCAAATCGGAATCATAAGTCGTTGTTGCTGGGACGACACCAACGATGTTTATCGGGGGCGTCGAATTGAGGCTATCGACGTCGAGCGTCGTCGCCGAAGCGTCGCTGTAAACGCCGAAGTAGTTGACTTCCAAATCCCAGCAGGTGTTTAAAAAACTGTGCCGGATGAACGAGACGGCTGGGCCGGCCTGATATCCAAAGTCGAGGTCGGCGGTGCTATACGAGGGTGTACCGACGGCGATCGGGGTTACGTCCCCTCCTTCGCGTCGGAAGAACACGGCCCCGGCCCTGACTGTCCAAAGCGAGCCGCAATCGCAGCAATTCATTGGGATTTCGCAGGCGGGTGCACAAGGTGCCGCACAGCCTGGGTAGATCACGTTGCCGGGCATGCCGCACGACGGAATGCCGTCGTAGTAGCCGGCCGGCGGAGAGTATCCCGGATTGATGACGATCTCGTCCGGCTCCGGGAGGTTGTTGATTTCGATGTCCGGCGGGGGAGATGGTGGCCCCAGACGGCGGGCCGAATCGTACTCCGCTGCGACCGAGGCCGTCACGAGCAAACCGGGGACGAGCGCGAACAAGAACCGATGCCAGGCGCGTATGCCCATGGCGTCCTCCTCCTTGAAGGTTACAAGATGAATGGCGACTCCAGTGTCGCCAGCGCGCATGCCGCTGCGAGAAAGCGGTTGCGAGCCTAATCCGTGGCAAACTAAACCATCGACAGAGGACGTGCGGCCGATTGCCGATTTCCACCTGAAGCGGCCCTAGAGTAATAAGCCGTGGCTGCGAAACATCGCTCAGAAGTGTCCTTCTCAAACCGCAATGCATACCCGCGGCAAGCGTCGCAGTCGCTTAGCGCGACACGTGCGGCACAAACGGGCCCCTCACGGTGCTTGATGTGCGTGCGGTGCCGCTTATCCGGCGGCTAGGATCGACAGGCGATGCAGATCAGTGCCATTTGTTGCCGTCGATGCAACCCATCCGTCAGTCAGATCCGGAAATTGCCCGCTACGGCCGACAACGAACGTTTTCCACTGCTGGTTCATTCAGCCTGGAAGGCGCGGGCCGGCGGATCGGACTTCAAGCGATGCGGCCCTCGCATATTCAGCAAAATGCTCCTGGAACAACTTTGCGAGCGTTCTCGCAGCACCGTCATAAGCGGCGGTGCTTTGCCAGGTACTCCGCGGCTGCAATATCTCGCTCGGACAGCCGGGGCAATGGTTTGGAACTTGAAGACCAAAGACAGGCTCGACATTCGTTGGCGCTTTGTCCAGTTCGCCGGAATGGATCGCATCTATGATGGCTCGGGTGTAAGCCAGTTTGATTCGGCTTCCCACCCCATATCCTCCGCCCGTCCAGCCGGTGTTGATCAGCCAGGCCTGAGTCTCGTGCTTTTGCATCTGCTGTGCGAGTAATTCTGCGTACTTCGTGGGATGCCAAACTAGGAAGGCGGCGCCATAACAGGCTGAGAAAGTGGCTTCTGGCTCAACGACGCCCATTTCCGTGCCAGCTACTTTGGCGGTGTAGCCACTCAGATAGTGATACATGACCTGTGCCGAATTCAACTTGCTCACTGGCGGAAGAATACCGAAGGCGTCGCACGCGAGCAGCAGAACGTTGCGCGGGTGTGGACCCACGCATGGAATCTTCGCGTTGGGGATGTACTCGATCGGGTAGCTTGCGCGGGTGTTCTCAGTGAGCTTACTGTCGGAGTAGTCTACCAACCGTGTTTCGTGCGAGACGACGACGTTTTCGAGAACCGTTCCAAACCGAACTGCGGCAAAAATCTCCGGCTCTCGCTCGGCCGACAGGTTGATGCACTTGGCATAGCAGCCACCTTCGATGTTGAACACGCCGTCGTCGGTCCAGCAATGTTCGTCATCGCCAATTAATCGTCGCTGTGGATCGGCCGATAGCGTGGTCTTGCCAGTTCCTGATAGGCCGAAGAAGAGGGATACATCGCCTCCCGCGCCTTCGTTCGCCGAGCAGTGCATCGACAGGATGCTGCGCTTGGGCATCAGGTAGTTCATGAGTGTGAAGATGCCTTTCTTCATTTCTCCGGCGTATTCGGTGCCGAGGATCACAAACTCCCCTGACTCGAAATTCAAAGCCACGCTGGTTTCTGAAGTGATTCCCGGCACTTCAGCGTCGGCAGGGAAGGCTCCCGCGTTGAAGATCACGCAATCCGGCTTGCGGAAGTTCGTTAGCTCCGCCTCCGATGGCCGGATCAGCATGTTCTGCATGAACAAGGCATGGTACGGCCGTGAGCAAACGACGCGTACTTTGATCCGATGACGCGAGTCCCACCCAGCGAATCCATCAATGACGTAAATCCTCGGACACCGGTTGAGATAATCTACGGCTCGATTGCGATTGATGCGGAACGATTGCGGGGACAGCGGTCGATTCACGCTGCCCCACCAAATGTCGCCGCTGCTCTCCGGCGCTTCGACGATCCGTTTGTCCTTCGGGCTCCGGCCGGTCTTTCCGTGGGAAAAAGCGACCATCGCACCCGACGAAGCGATCACGCCATCATCAAAACGGATAGCGTCTTCGTAGAGTAATGACGGTGCCGGATTACGGAGCACCCCCCGGGCGAACAGGCCATATTCGAGCAAGTCGATGCGATGCGACGCCACGCTGCGTACCTTCCGTGCGAGGATGTCTCGACCAGAGCGATTCTGGAGGAGCGTGAACATGCAAAGACGCCGCCTGCGCCTGAATATCTAGATTGTAAGCATTCGGTCGCGGCCGGCGACCTCCCACTCAGCCTGCACCTGACCATCCCACACGACGTAAGCCGAGCGATGTAACGCACACGTCGGACAGACATGACTGGGAATTGCGAGTGAAAAGTCGCCGGGTTTAAATTGTGCCGCTAGCTCAGTCTGCACCACCAGATGCTCCTCGTTCTGGAGCAAGAACTGTGCATCCGGTATCGCCGGAATGACGAGGCGACGCCCAGCCGGCGGATCAGAAGCTACCGCCTTATATCCCAGATCAAAAGTGACGCGATCCGAGGTGGGCCGGCTGACGACACGGGTCAACAGCAGTGCTGCTGGCGTGAATTGCAAGTCGCCGTAGGTGTTCCGATAATTTGCGTCGTGAAAGATGAGCGTTCCAGGACTGAGTTCGATCGCGAGATCATCAAGCTCCGCGTACATCGGGAACGATCCCGTTCCTCCGGCGACGATTCGCGGGACGTCCTGCCCGCTCGCGACGAGTTTATCGCGCAAGGACGCGGCCCTGTTCCAGCAGGCACGAACGGCTGCTCGTCGCTCGTCTGGATCGCTCTGATGGTTTTGGCCGTCGTAGAGATGCAGGCCACCAGCTTTCAGCCCGCTGGTCGAGGCAATCATGCGATACAAACGCTCGGCTTCGTCGCCGGGTTGGACGCCCGTGCGGTTTTGGCCCGTATTCAGATCCAGCAGGACTTCGAGCTGTGCATCTGCGGCCGTCAGCTGACGGCCGAGCTCGGCGATGGGTTCTGGGGCATCGGCCGTGACGATGAATTGCACCTCAGGATATTGTTTGCACAGGCGGACCACTCGCTGGATGTTCGGACCTACCGGGTTGTAGGCGAGAAGGATGTCCTTAGCCCCGGCTGTGGCGAGCATCTCGGCTTCAGCAATGGTCGCACACTTGTGCCGAGTAATCCCAGCGTCGAGCTGCATGCGCACAACCTCGCGCATCTTATGCGTTTTGCAGTGGGGCCGAAGTCGCTCGGCGTTTCCGGCGATGCGGATCATCCCAGCCAGGTTTTGCTCCACGAGGTCGCGAAAGATCACCAGCGATGGTGAAAGCAGCTGGCTGACATCGGCGATTGTGTAAAGATCATTCATCCGCACTCTCCTGGCCGTTTCGAGCTGCGCTGGTTGGTTCAAATCCGCTCGAAGATTGTGGCAATTCCTTGACCGAGACCGATGCACATCGTCGCTAAGCCGAACTGAGCATTACGTGCGATCATGGCGTGCACGAGCGTCGTGGCGATGCGAGCCCCACTTGCTCCAAGGGGATGACCGATTGCGATCGCACCCCCGCGCACATTCAACTTTCCTTCATCAAGCTTTAGCAGCCGGGAGCAAGCGATTGTTTGCGCCGCGAATGCTTCGTTGATTTCGACCAGATCGATGTCGGCGAGCGTGAGCCCAGCTCGGCGAAGTGCCTTTTCAGTGGCTCCAACCGGGCCGAGGCCCATCTCGCTGGGGGAGACTCCAATCACTGCCGAGGAACGTACTTTCGTCAATGGCTTCAGTTTCAGTTCGTTCGCTTTCGTTTGGGACATCATAAGCATCGCAGCCGCACCGTCACTGGTCGGCGAGCTATTGCCGGCCGTTACGGTTCCATCGGTTAGAAACGCTGGTCGCAGCGCAGACAGCGATTCGAGACTGGAATCGCTTCTGGTGGATTGATCGGTATCACAGAGCACTTGGGCGCCATGTTCGTCGTGGCCCGACATGCGAACTAACTCGCGAGTGAATTCTCCTGCAGCGTGAGCGGCCGCAGCCTTCTGATGACTGCCGAGCGCATAAGCGTCCTGCTCATTTCGTGAGATGCTGAATTGTTTCGCCACCAGTTCGGCGGTCAGACCCATTTTCAGCGCCGCGGGCGAAGTGCGGTGAAACAACTTCGGATTAACGTCAAGCGAATGACCCATCGGCAGGTGGTGCATATGCTCCAGCCCGCCGACAATTGTGATGTCCTCAGCGCCGGCAGCAATCGAGTGAGCCGCTTGGTTGATCGCCTGTAGACTGCTGCCGCACAGTCGATTGACGGTAGTGCCTGCCGCGGTCACCGGAAGCCCAGCCAACAGTGAGATGATGCGAGCGACATTGAGACCTTGCTCGCCCGTTTGCTGCGCGCAGCCGAAGATCACGTCCTCGACGTCTTTCGGGTCGATGCGGGTTCGCTTGAGCAGTGCACGGATACACTCCGCCGCCAGATCATCTCCGCGTACATTGCGGTACCAGCCGCGATGAGCGTGAGCCCGACCGATTGGGGTTCGCACGGCATCAACGATGACTGCGTCCATCAAGCTGCTCATCGATAGAAGGTGCTGCCGGTTTCGGCCATTTTGCGGAGTCGATTGGTGGGCTCCATCCGCTTGCCGAGCGCTGCCAGCGGGTCGAGCATCGCCAGCAACTGCCGCGCGCCAACCGTATCAGCCCAATAGAGCAATCCTCCTTTGGCTGCTGGGAAGCCGAGGCCATAGATCAGTCCTAAGTCGATGTCTCGAACGTCGCGAGCGACGTGTTCTTCCAGAAGCCGCGTCGCCTCCAGCAGCATTGGCAGGAACAGCCGATGCGTTACTTGTTCGTCGGTCAAATTCAGGTGACGGCGTGTGTAGTCGTCGAGGATCTTGGCTACGGCCGGATCGGTTTCAGGCGATTTTCGTGGATTTTCGTAGTTGAAAAACCCTTTGCCTGACTTCTGCCCAAGTCGGCCCCGTTTCACCATGGCTGGCACCAGCGGAGATGCTGCCACTCGGCTCGGGAAGGCGTTGTACATGGTGCGGCCCGCATACATCGCTGTGTCGAGCCCGACCATGTCGTAGAGGGCAATCGGTCCCAGTGGCATCCCGAACGCCATCGCCGACCGATCTATCTGCTCAATCGTGATTCCGTCATGAAGCAGTTCGATTGCTTCGTTCATGTAAGGAAACAGCAGTCGATTCACCATGAACCCGGGCCCGTCATTCACTACGACCGGCATTTTGCCGATTTGCTTTGCCAGACCGACCGCGCGGGCAATGGTTTCGTCACTTGTCTGATCGCCACGGATCACTTCGACCAGCTTCATCCGCCGCACTGGATTGAAAAAGTGCATGCCACAAAAGCGATCGGGCCGTTGGAGGCCGTCCGCCAATCGCGAGATCGGGATCGTGGACGTGTTTGACGCTAGAATGGCGTCGGCCGGCAATCGCGGCTCAAGACGGGCAAAAAGCTGTTGCTTTACATTGAGGTCTTCGACAACCGCCTCGATTACGAAGTCGCAGCTTTCTACCGCCGCTTCTGCGCCTACAGATAGCAAGGCTGCTAAGCTTGGCGTACGTGAAGGATCGGTCGCTCGTTTCGCTTTATCATAGGCCGCTTCTTCGAGAATCCGCGGAACAGCGGCTTGAACGGCTTCTCGCCGGGAATCTGAAATGACCGTCGCAACTCCTCGCCGAATCGCGGAGGATGCAATGCCAGCACCCATGATTCCAGCACCAATCACTCCGAGTGAGCGGATCGGTGGCACTTTGAAGGCAGCATGATCGATACCTGGGTCACGCTTGTTCCGGTCCGTAAGAAAATGAACGTTAAGCAGCGCCGCGCAAGTAGGTGACGCGAAAAGTACCGAGAAGGTTTCGGCCTCGCGCTGCAGGGCCAATTCGGCTGTTTCCGCAGCCGTCGATACCAGATGTTCGAAAACAGTGCTACGAACCGTCGTGCGGTCCGGAAGTTCGGAAACGAGCCGTTCACGCCATGCCAGCCTCAACAGTTCAACTTCACTTGGGTCGAGCTCGATGGGGTTCTCCCACTCGCTCCGCCACCGAAGGTAGTCTTGAGTCGCCTGCTGCTCGCGGATTCGCCGAAGACTCGCCGTCAGTAGGTCGTCCGGCCTTGCAGCGTCAGTAGCAAAGCCTTTCTTCACGGCCTCGCGGCCATCCATGGATTCACCATTGAGGATCCATTCAACGGCTGGAGCCAGGCCGAGAATGCGAGGGGCACGTACGGTGCCTCCCCAACCGGGAAGCAAACCCAAGTGGATCTCAGGCAGTCCGATACGAGTGGCCGATGAGTCGCTTACGACACGCGCGTCGCACCAAAGCGCAAGCTCCGTGCCTCCGCCGAGGCAAACTCCATCGATGGCTGCGACTGTCATCGCTGGCAGGCTACTTAGACGCTTCCAGAGTGATTGGCCCCGCCCCGCAAGCGCAACGATTTGCTCTCTCGGTTGACCCGCTTTGGTCGAGATTTCGGTTAGATCCGCGCCAGCCAGAAATTGGCCCGGCTTCGCTGAGCGGACAATCAGCCCTGCGACTCCAGCGCGCGACTCCACCTCGTTAAGCAATGCTTCAAACCGGTCGAGAACCGACCGCGATAGAACGTTGACACGCTTCTCGGGCTGATCGAAGGTAATCAGAGCGATATCGGGTTCTGGCCAAGTGAGAGATACAGCGTCGGGCATGTGTCGGCGAGTTGACTAGGACGAACCGCGGCGGATGGTTCGGTCGTGGATAGGCCTGGGCTCCTATATTGCATGCTAACGTTGCCCGTCCACGATCGAAACCGCCCATAGCTTTGCAGCGCCGTGATTGACAGAACTGCTGTTTGACGGGCATTCTTGGGGCTTAGAGTTGAGTCATTGTCAGAAGGTTTCGCCCCATGCGTACCCCGAATGTGCTCCATTGTCGCCTGTTGCTGGCGACCGTGGTGATGGCCACGTTTCTACCGTTTGGTTTCTGGTCTTCTGATTCGATCGCGGAAGAGCCCGCGAAAGAGACTCAAATCGCCTTGATCGTCGACTATGGCGACGGCGTGCAGAAACACATCGCCTTACCGTGGTCGAAAGAGATGACCGTGGCCGATGCCCTCGAGGCGGCTGCGGCCCATCCGCGAGGAATCAAGTACAAAAGCCGCGGCAAGGGGGATACGCTATTCGTGACCTCGATCGATGATTGCGAGAACGAGGGAAGTGGCCGCAACTGGACCTACAAGGTGAACGCTAAACCCGCAACCCAAAGCTGCGGAGTCGCGGTGGTCGGGGCCGGCGAAATCGTCTTGTGGAAATTTGGCAGTCGCCGATAGGGTTGGATGAAGGCCTATTTGCCAACCGGTTTCGAGAGAAGCTCAGGCGGGCGGCGCATGAGCTTCGTCTTGAATTCAATCAAGCCGACTAGGGAGCGGCTCCCCTGGCCGGGGCGATGGCGGCTGCTGGAGCCCCGGCGGGGCGGACTGCAGGTCGGCCCGTTTTTCCACCACCGGCGGTCGGGCCGACGGGAGGAGCACCAATATCCGGCTCATCGGCTGGAATGTCAGCGGCCGGCGCAACAGCCGGTTTCGCGGCCCGCGTAAGATCGTCCAGCGGCTTGAGTGCTCTGCGGAGATCCTTTTCGAAGTCCTCCATCGTTTGTTCTGGAGTCTCGATCACCGCGATCACTTTTTCCAGGTTGTCGCGGATCTTTTTAACCGCGTCCTTTTCGGCCGGCGTTTTGGCCAGTCTTTCAGCACCGCGCGTTGGTGTGGCATCGCCGGTCGGCCCCGTGAGAGCGACCTGCACTCCGTAGAGCCTCGACCGCATCTTTCGCCGTAATGGATCGAGTCGATACCCTTTCGGGTCCTGGGCAGCGGCACCGCCAAGGAGGCCTCCGTCCATTCCGGGCATGCCGCCATAAGGTGGCATCATCCCTTCGGAGCCACCGTAGCCGCTGCCACCGTAGCCGCCGGTACGATTTCCCATCAATTTCTTGCGCTCTTCTTCTTGCTCTTTGAGCTTTGTGACTCGGTCCAACTCGCTCATGCACGACACGACGGCCAAATGACCCAGTTCCTTGGCAGTGGTCGCAACCTCCATCTTGGTCGGCGCGACAAAGTTACTCCGTCCGATGGCAGCGGCCGCGGTGGCTCGCAGATCCAGCGGTTCGTCCTTGTCGGTAAGAAAAGCGTTCAGAGCCTCGACGACTGTCGGCTCTGCCTTGCTCCAGTTGGAATAACCGAGCGCTTCAATCGCCCGCCGACGCATCCAAAGGTGCCCTTCGGCGGTCCGTCCCTCCGGCGGCTCCTTTTGGGATGCCAACTCCACCAGAGCTTTGATGACGGCAGTTCGCTGAGCGGCGGGAATCGGGGTGGCCCGGAAAGCATCCCATTCCATGTGGCGCACTAACCCTACGAGTGCAGCAACCCTCAGCAGATCGGTATTCTCAGCCCTGGTGAACTCAGCATAGAGGACGGGCAACGCCCGGATATGCGGTTCGGGAGTCGCCTTAGTGCCGCCGATGCGGACCGCCTCCGTCTGGTTGAGGCTGCCAATGATGATCAGGGCGTTGTATCTGACCGCCGGATGGAAATTGTTTTGCACGATCGGCGTCAGATTGGCCAGCGCCAGGTCGACCACGTGTTCATGCACATCGGCGTTAGTCGCAGATTCGAGATGTTCCCGAATGAAGCGATAGCGGTCTTCCGGTAATTCTTCAAGTGCCTTTGGATCGGTCCGAGTCATCATCGGGAAGAAGTGACGGTTGTAGTAGGCGTCGAACATCGTCTGATTGTCCGACAGCAGGTTCTTCCCCGTGATGACACCTTTCACATGGCCCTTCACTCGGATTTCTTCGCTCGGCGAATCGAGAAACTTCTGCACTGGCGGCAGAACTCGATAGCCAGATGGGTCGGTGGGTCCCTCCGCCTGCGCAAATGCAAACGCGGGCGCTGTTAGCACAATGGCCGCTGCGACCAACATCCGTTTGGCGATCTCGGCCAGCAACTGATGAGCGCAGCTCGAACCTGTTCTCTTTCGCACGATCGATATCCTCCCGCTGTCAATCCGCCGAAGACGAGAGCTAAGCTTTGCTTCGCAAACGCTTAGCCGTTGGGAATGACAGTCATGATTGGGCGAGTGACCCCAAGACGACGCTTGCCCGGCGGCCCCGAGAGGGGCACACGTCGCCCACCCCTGTTCAGCAACTTCTTCCATTTCCGTAGCGGAGCAAGAGCGAACGACCAGACACTGAATCGGCTGAGTCACGGTCCTGTCCCCTACTCATTAAGTTAGTCGGAGCCAACAATTAATGTCAACTAAAGTGCCCGCAATCCCACCACTTTGGTGGTCACAGCAGCCGAGCTTTACGCTCGCCAGGGCGAGGATAGCGGTCCCCCGCCAGGACTTAGACCGGCAATGACGCTTCTTTATTTCGACCCGTTCTTCCAGCGGCATATGACCGGTTCTCATCCGGAGCGGCCTGCTCGCTTAAAGGCCATCGAAGAGCGGCTCAACCAGCGCGGGCTTTTTGACCGTTGTATCCGCCCGCAATGGGGGCCGGCGGAACTGACACAAGTTGAGCGATTGCACGATCACTTCTATATCGACGAACTTCGGAAGTATGCAGCGGCAGGGGGTGGGCAGATCGAGGCCGATACCGTCGTCAGCCCGCAGTCGTATGACGTGGCGATGGTGGCAGCAGGCGCCGTTTGCGACGCCGTTGACCGTGTCTTGCGGGGCGAGGATTCCACCGCGCTCTGCCTGGTTCGTCCCCCCGGTCATCATGCACTGCACGACGCTCCAATGGGCTTTTGTCTGCTGAATAATATCGCGCTCGGTGCGAAGCAAGCCTTGCAGACCGCCCAGCTTGATCGGGTTCTGATTGTCGACTGGGATGTACATCACGGAAACGGCACCCAGGCGATGTTCTGGCGGGACGAGCAGGTCGGATTTTTCTCGGCGCACCGCTTCCCCTTCTATCCAGGTACGGGGGAAGTGACCGAAACGGGAGAAGGTCCCGGCCTTGGCTATACTTGCAATCTGCCGTTCGATTACGCCACAACCACGCCGGCATCCTTCCAAACCCGCTTCGCAGCCGAACTCGAGCGGTTTGCCGAGCACGTTAAGCCGCAGCTGGTGCTCATCAGCGCCGGATTTGATGCCCATCGCGAAGACCCAATTGGGTCACTCAAACTCGACACTGAGGACTTTGCCGAACTCACTCGCGTTGTCCGGCAGGTTGCCAATCAACATGCCGGTGGCAGGATCGTCAGTGTTTTAGAGGGAGGTTACCACGTGGAACGGCTAGCCGATTCGGTTGCCGTACATTTGGAGGGACTCCTCGGTAATGAGCAGAGCGTTTGCCCTCTTCAGGAAAGTCAGCCTGATGGGCGCTTGAAACTCGGATGACCCGGCGTCACAGTGGACCGAGTCAACTCTAAGGCTGGTTCTCAAGGAGCCATGCATGCGCTATTGCCGGTTGTATCTCGCCGTTATTTGTCTACTACTTTCTAGGAACTCGTTCGCTCAGGAACTCAACGTAGGTGTAGCGGCTATCGACATCACGCCGCCCATCGGCCTGCGGATGAGCGGATACTTCAGCGAGCGACTAAGCACTGGCACCCGCGATCCTTTATGGGCTAAAGCGATTGCCCTGCAGCAGGGTGAAACGAAGGCCGCAATCGTTGTCTGCGATCTTATCGGTATCGAAGCTCAAATCGGATTGCAGGCCCGCCAGGCCGTTGCCGAAAAATCGGGCGTACCAGTCAAGAATATTGCGCTTTGTGCCACTCACTCGCACACGGGTCCGCTTTACGCAGGATCGCTACGCAAGCATCTCCATGACCTGGCCGTCGCAAAGCGTGGAAAGGACCCCGCCGAAGAGTTCGATTTTCCATCGCACCTGATCGCCAAAGTGACTGAAGCGGTGCAAAAGGCCCAGTCAGCCACTCAGACGGCGAACTTGAAAGCCGGAGTGGGCGAGGAGCGTCGGATCTCGTTCAACCGCCGCTTCCACATGAAAGATGGCAGTGTGCGCTTCAATCCAGGGCGGAAGAATCCGGACATCATCGGTCCGGCTGGTCCGATTGATCCGGAAGTTGGTTTGCTCATCTTCGAAGATCGCGGCTCGCAAGCGCCGCTGGCTGCGCTTACTGTTTTCGCGCTGCATCTCGACACGGTAGGAGGCACCGAATACTCAGCCGACTATCCGTACTATCTCGAGAAGAGCCTGCAAAACAAGTTTGGCGACTCATTCGTCTCCATCTTCGGAGCCGGCACCTGTGGCGATATTAACCACATCGACGTCAACGACGAGAACCAGTTCAAGGGGCAGGTTCCGACGGAAGTGATCGGCAGCAAACTTGGCGAGACGGTTTTCGGCACTGCACAGAAACTCGAGACTAAGGCACCAAAGCTGGCCGTCGCACACACAACGGTCAACGTTCCGACGCAGGTCTATTCCGACGACGAGGTGGCGAAGGCTTCCGCCAACATGCATAAGATCGGTACGCGCGAGCTGCCCTTCCTTGACCAGGTCGAAGCAAACAAGGTCGTCGACATCATGCAGAATTATTCGGAAGGCTCGACGAATCTCGAAGTCCAAGTCTTTCGACTCAGCGAAGATACCGCCATTGTCTGCTTACCGGGCGAGGTTCTCGTCGATCTCGGCTTGGCGATCAAAGCGGCATCGCCCTTCAAACACACCCTAGTGATGGAACTTTGCAACAGCGTGCCGGCCTACATACCCACGCGCAAGGCGTTCGCGGAAGGTAGTTATGAGACGGTGAATTCCAGAATCGCTCCCGGCGGTGGCGAGAAGATGGTCGAAGCGTCCATTCGACTGCTGCAGTCACTGAGTTCGCAAAAGCACTCCAACGGAAAGTGAAACGCATGTTGATCATCCGGCGCCAATGGAGTTTTGTCGCAGCCCTCGCTTGCCTCTTGGTGTTTAGAAACGCCGTCGCAGCTGAGCCAGAAACTCAGATAGCAAGTGCGGAAGCAACCGAATTGCGGAAAACTTATCAGTCAGTCCAGGAACTGGCGACGCACGCTCGCGACTCGATCGTCGTGATCTCAGTGACCGGCCGCGATGGGACAACGCAGGGGCTCGGCACCGGCTTCATCGTCGATTCCGAAGGGCTGATCGCTACGAATCTGCATGTGATTGGCGAAGCGCGCCCAATTTCCATTCAGACAGCCAAAGGTGAGAAGCTTAAAGTCACCGCGGTCCACGCGACAGAGCGAGCCCGCGATCTGGCGATTTTGCAAGTCGATGCCAAGGATCTGCCGGCTCTCGAATTAGCCGATTCCGACAAGCTCGCCGACGGCCAAGCAGTGGTCGTGATGGGTAATCCACACGGCTTGAAGCATAGCGTGGTGAGCGGCGTGATCTCGGGCACTCGAGACCTTAATGATCGAAAAATGATCCAACTGGCGATGCCTGTCGAACCGGGCAATAGCGGCGGACCGGTACTCGACATGCAGGCTCGCGTTTGTGGCGTCGTTACGATGAAATCGCTCGTGACGGAAAACCTAGGCTTCGCGGCTGTCATTAACGACCTGAAGCCGCTTCTGGAGAAACCCAACCCGGTGCCGCTCGAACGGTGGCTCACGATCGGCGCTCTCGATTCGCGGGAATGGCAGCCCATCGGCGGGGCCCGCTGGCATCAACGCGCTGGGCGCATTCTGGTCGATGGGCTCGGGCAAGGCTTTGGTGGACGATCGCTTTGCCTGACAAAGGCCGACCCTCCGGAGGTGCCCTACGAGTTGGCTGTACGGGTGAAGCTGAACGACGAGTCGGGGGCCGCTGGACTGGCCTTTCACAGCGATGGGGAGGACAAGCACTATGGGTTCTATCCCACGAACGGCAAGTTACGGTTTAGCCGGTTTGATGGGCCCGACGTGTTCAGCTGGGCGGTTCTCGAAGAAAAAGCATCGGACGCCTACCAACCGGGGGAATGGAATCGACTCAAAGTCCGCGTCGAGCAGGATAAAATCCTTTGCTACGTAAATGGTCAGCTTGTGATCGAATCCACCGACACCGCACGGGCCACTGGCCGAGTTGGGCTGGTGAAGTTTCGAGCTACCCAAGCTGAATTTAAGCACTTTGAGTTCGGCCAGCAGCTTGCCGACCGGCAGCCTGCTGCAGAGCAGATTGCCGCCGTGCAAGCCGAGATCGCGAAACTGCCTTCCCTCGAAGACCTGCAGCCGGCCGCCTTGGAAAAAGTGCGGGCGGATGCGAGCGTCAGTGTCGAATTGCTTCGTGACCAGGCCGACGAACTGCAGGCCCGTTCCGAGGAACTGCGGCGCATTGCCAGCGACGTCCACATGCAGAGCACGGTTGCCGAGCTGCGCAAATTGGTCGTCGATGCAGAGAAGGAAGGGAAAGATGTCGACCTGTTGCGAGCATCGCTGACGATTGCCCGCCTCGATGAAGAGGATGTAGATACCGAGGCGTACGTGAAGCAAGTGGAGCGAATGGCGGATGAGATCAAGGCCAAAATGCCGGCGGACGCCGATGAAGCGACTCGCCTGAAGGCAATGAACCAGTACCTCTTTGTCGACAACGGTTTCCACGGCTCCCGAACGGATTACTACAACCGGGCGAACAGCTACCTAAACCGAGTGATTGACGATCGGGAAGGATTGCCGCTCACGCTCTCAATCCTTTACCTGGAGCTCGGCAAACGCCTGGATCTGAAGTTGGAAGGGGTTGGTTTGCCGGGGCACTTTGTCGTACGGCACGTTCCCGCGTCCGGCGATCCTCAACTGATCGACGTGTTTGAGGCTGGCGTGCCTTTGACCCGCGCCGATGCGGAGAAGAAAGTTGTCGAGTTCACTAGCGAGCCTGCAACCGACGAACACTTCCGCACGACTTCGGCTCAACAGATCTTACAGCGAATGCTGCAAAACCTGCTCGGCGTAGCGCAAAGCAAGCCAGATCGCGACGCCATGCTGCGCTATGTTGAAGCGGCGCTCGCCATCGATGATACGCTGGTTCGAGAGCGAGGCTTGCGAGCAATCGTGCGATTCGAAACGGGCCGTCGGGCGGCAGCCATCGCTGACCTCGATTGGTTTCTCGAGAAGCAGCCTGAAGGGATCGACCTGGACAAAATTCGCGCGATGCGGACCTTCTTCGAAGATAATAAGCCACAGCCCAGTTCTGCTTTGCTTCGACCCTAAGAAAAAAGGCGAGCCCGAACGGGTTCGCCTTCGTTGTCTGTCTTGCAGTGGAATGCGGACCGCAGACTACCAGTCGTAGTGTACGCCCAGGTTCAGACCCTGCACCCAATAGTTGGAACTGTTGAAGGCCAGCAGCGGTCGAGTCTCCAAATCGCCATCGGTGTCGATGGAGGTGTCGATGATGTCACCCGGTCGCAGTACATCGCTCCAGTACATGAAGTTGTAGCCGATGCTGAGCGACAGACAGGGGCGAATCTGATACGCGAGCGACAGGTTCAACTCCGGCACCACGCAGAACTCGTCCCGAGACAGTTCGCCGATGTTGGTCGCGGCAGTTAGCAGGCCGCCTTCTTCGGTCACCGTCGCAGCGCCCGGTACTGTGACGGAGTTGAAGCCGTTCACAATCGCAGTCTGCCGCATGTTGCCCAGGCCGATCTTGCCAGCAACGTTCCAGGTCCAGCCGCAGCAGTTCCGCTCCCACATCATGCCGAGCGTTCCGCCATGGAACTCGTTATGCGTGGTGAACGAATCCTCGATGCGAAATGTAGTGCCCTCGACGATACCGCCGTCGTCGACGAGTGCGGTCGTGTTGCTCACGATGCGGAACTCGTCGTTGATGCGGCTGAATGTGTAGCCGCCGATAGCGTCGATTCGCCCATAGCACGTTTTCATGAGCAGCATTCGCACGTAGGCATCGGCGCCGAGCACCTCGTTCGTAGCTTGCACTCGCAAGCTGCCCGTCCGGAGGCCCGGAAAGGCGACTAGCAGAGCATCCTGACGCTCGTTATCGATGTCGAAGAACGGACGGGCGATGACTGGTTCCATAGTTGAGTCGACGAAGAAATCACCGCTATCCTTCCCGAGGAACCAAAAGCGGCCACCGACACCGGTTACTTCGCAATGATCGATCCAGGTTCCAAAGTTGAGCTGCATGCCAGGGTTCATCTGGCTTGTCTCTTGGCCAGCTTTGTACAGCACCTCAGCATCTGGTAGCACTCCGTCTGGTTCGCCCGTGACCAGCGTCGGATAGCCCTTGCCGCGGCGCCAGCCGAAGGTGAAATCGACATCCAACCACCACAGCCGGGGACCACAGGCCATATCGCAATTCATGCAGTCGGGACCGCAGGATGGTCCACATGCAGGCCCGCACGAGGGGCCGCAGCAGTCGCCATAGCGCCCGCCGAATAAACCGGCGCCGCCAAAAAGGCCGCAACCTGGTCCGCAAGCAGGTCCGCACGTGGGACCACAATGACCGCCGCCGTACGACCCCATGGAGGCATCGCCATACTCATCGGCATAGACAACATCGCCCGCTGGGTAGCCAGCGTCTTGCGGCATCATTTGCACGGCGTCGGCCGGGAGCGGCTCGGAGACCATAGGGCGGCTTTGTGGCGCAGGCATTGTGGTACCTGGAACCGAGCGAGTCGCCTCTCCGGGTGCAGCAGCGCTGGATGCCCCTCCGCCTGGAGACGGAACAGAACTGGCCGACGGTTGTCGGACCAAGCGGGAGGGGTTCTGCCACGCGGCAAGTCGCGCTTGGAACTCCGACGGCCTTTGTTGACCGTAAGAGACCGAGGCAACGACGCTCAAAGCAGCAAACATGAGCCAAGGGCTAGCGAAGCGTTTCATGGGGGGATCACTCGCTCCGGGTTTTGGCCCACTTGAAATGGGCGCAAAAACGAACATTCGACAGTAGCGATAATTTCGGTACTGACGAACCTTCCGGTTGAGGAAACCTGGAGAGATGGAGCGGATTTTACGGTCGCAGTGATTTTGTGGACGCTAGCTGGCCGCGCAAGCAAATGCCCGCGTTGCACGGCAACAACGCGGGCACTAAGTACGACGAAGTTAGGTGCCTCAAACGGCTTACGTGGAAGTTGGAGTCACAATCAACGGTACTTCGAAGTTGATGATCGTGCGGCTGCGACGTCCGAGACCGGTGTTTCCGGTATTCAGAATGCCGTCGACACCACTTCCGCCGTCGAGAAATGCGATCGCAGCAGCAACCTCAATCAAACGCAGGTTATCGGCTCCATCGCCGAGTATGGCCATCAAATTGCCGACTACGTTTACCCCGGTCAGATTGACGTTGTCGTTGCCGGAACCGGTTTGGATTGTCGCATTAACCAGGAATGCAGAACCGTTGATTTCAACCGTGTCGTTTGCGCTGTGAGTCGTAATGTTGGCGGTGCCGATAAGCGTGGTGTCGCCCACGAAGCTCAAATCGATGCCCTGAAGGAGCGATGCGAGAGTGTTGCTCAGATCGAACGAGTTCGCGTTGATGCTACCGAGGAGCGTCATCAGGTCGTCGACCTCGATACCACCGGGAAGCGCTAATCCTGGCAGCGACGGCAGGCGGTCGAGCAAGCCGTCCAGATTGCCGAGCAGCGACGTGATTTGAGGCCGGGCTAACAGATTTCTGAGGAGCGGTTCTAGAGTCTCGGCGGTGTTGACGATGTGCGACGGTAACCAGGTTCCCAATCCCTCGCCGACGCTATTGATGGTAACCACATCGATGCCTGATCCGCCGTTCACCGAAAGCGAGCCGAAGAGGGTACTTTGGACGGTAAGAGCGTTGGCCAGTGTAGTGGAGACGCCACTCCCTCCAAGCGAGATGTTTGCGATGCCAACTGCCGATGCGCGGAAGATGGCAGTGTCGTAGTCTCGCTGGCCAACACCGACGGTCTCGACGCCAAGATTCGCGAATAAGCTCAAAACGCCACTGCGAGCAACGAGTAGGCTGTCATCGCCGGCGTATGTGTTCACGAACAGCGAACCTATCAGCGAACGGTCGACGTTGACGGCGTCATTCTGAACAGATCCGTTGGACTGCATGCCGCCGTCCACGATCACCGACCCTGGGATGTTCACACTGATGTTTGCCGTGTCGCTGCCATCGCCCAGTCGGAGCACCACCGACGAAAGAAGAGGCAGTGGTCGGTCAGGAGTGCCGAGCGAGATCGTGTCGTTTCCGCCCCCCAGATCGGCATGAATGCCGAATACGGCTGGAAACGCACGAGTGGGACCTGCGCCAGTGACTTGGATTTGGCCGGACGTGGTCTGGGTAACGGTAATATTCTCTGCTGTCCCATTCCCCGTGATGAACAGCATGCCACCGGCAGCAGACACCGTGGCCATCATTTCACGACGCTCGAGACCTTCAACCGCTAACCGCCGCACGCGCTGCGGCCTCTGAGACTTCAGCATGGCAACGAACTCCAGAGAGCCAAGAAGACGGACAAGATGGTTTTTGCTTGGCAGCCAAGAACGGCCGCCTAAAACTGCAATGAATGTCCTGTCTTATCTATCCGCTGTCAATTGCCTAAGTGCTACAGGTTTTGCTGGATTCCTATAATGCTATGTGCAAAGTGGCAATTCGCGTTATTGAAGTGCGATCACTTCCACATCGCTGCCGTCAGATTCAAGCTTGGTCCCGATCGCTGCTGCAGTGCGGCGAACATATCCAAGTGCAAACACGGTATTGTGTGTTGGTGAGTAAGTGGCTGAGGTGACCCAGCCGACTTCTTTGTCCCCCTGCAAGATTTTTGTGCCTGCTGCGGGCAACTCGTCCGTAAAGAACTTGAAGCCGGTCAGCAAGCGGTTTACATGCCCTAATGCGTCTAACCGGGCGACGGTCTCCTGACCGAGGTAGCAACCTTTCTTGAAACTGATGGCCTGCTCATTGCGATTCACTTCCTGCGGCAGATTCTCAGAGGTGATGTCTGTGGCAAACATGGGCCAGCCGGCTTCAACACGGCACGTTTCAAAGACCGCCTCGCTCACCTGCTCGGCGCCTGCGGCTATTAGCGAATCGCGGACGGTGGCTGCTGCGATTGTTTGCGTTTGAATGAGCCAGCCGGGCGCTCGCGTGAAGCCGACTCGGCGAACGATCGTTTGCTGTTCGCCGATCTGAATCAGACGATGCGAAAGAAGGTCAGCCGGAAGCGGATCTCCGACGAAGGATGAAAGGTTCGCAGCAGCACTACCTCCGAGAAACAACTCCGACCATTCGCCACTGCGATCCCGGAACTCAACGCGCTCGGAGATTACAAATCGGTCCAAGTGTTGGACAAGCAGTGGAGCCTGCCCCGCCGTCGTCTCGACAACTAGCGAATCGTCGTGAGCAAAGATTATCCCGTGGCCAACGGTCTTCCCCTGATGGTTTGTGAAGAACGCTTCGCATCCCTGGCCAGTTTGAAGACGTTTTATGTCGTTGGTGCAGAAGCTATGAAGGAAAACGACCCGATCGACGCCGGTGACCTCCAGCAAGCTTCGTTTCGGGAGCGCCACGATGCCGGCTCGGTCTGTCAGAGCTGCGTACTGTTGGAGAAATGAATGGTCGATTGCGGTCATCGCCTGTGTCCTCATTTCCGCTGCCAGATCAGGTAAAGCTGCTTGCTAGCCTGTGCTTATCGCTTGCAAAGTGTTGCCGTATCATACACGCCCAGCCGCTTACGCGGCTTCGCAACCAACGGACTGAACCTGCACCATGGCCCGCAACGAGCAGCTGATCCGCCAGCACAAAATCCTGCAAATCCTCGAGCGCTACCGGTTCGGCCGCGGACTGGAAGAGATCCGCGACGACCTGGTGGAAGAGCTTGGTCTGGGGTCGCTGCATGTTCGCAGCGTTCGGCGTGACTTAGAGGCGTTGCAAGCGGCAGGGATTGATGTCGCAGTCCACGAGTCGCAGCGGGGCAAAGTTTGGAAACTCGGCACGAATGCTAGGGGTTCCTACAAAATCCAAGCCTCAGCGACGGAGCTCATCGCCCTCTCGCTCAGTCGTGACCTGCTCTACCCGCTGGCGGGCACACCGTTCTGGCAGGGGATTGAGTCGTTTTGGAACAAGCTGCGCGAGGAACTGCCCGAAGCGGTGTGGAAGCACTACCGCACCTATCGGCAGATGCTGTTTGTCCGCGGCATGCCGACGAAATCGTATCAGAAGCAGCACGGCATCATGTCGACGCTGCATCGAGCGATCGAGGAACGGCGAGTCGTGGAGATCGAATACGAGCCGGTCGGCAAGGGTGTGCAACGACGCGAGATCGAGCCGTACGCCGTGGTCTTTTACCAGGCGAGCTTGTACATCATCGCAGCCGCTCGCGATGTCGCCGAAGGGCAGGACCGGGTTCGCCACTGGAAGCTCGATCGTTTCCACAAGGCGACAACCCTCGACGATTATTTCAAGCTGCCGGACGACTTCGACTTGGAAAAGTACCTCGGGGAAGGACTTGGCATCTTCGCCGGGAGCGGCAAGGCACAGAACTACCGGATCAAGATCACAGCCCGTGGCGCTCGCTGGGTGCAAGAGGACCCCTGGCATGCCGACCAGCAGATCGAGCCGCAGAAAGACGGCGGAATTGTTCTGACAGTAAAAGCAGCCCACGACCTGGAAATCATCCCGCGCGTGCTCTCACTCGGAGCTGAGGCCGAGGTGCTTTCACCGGCTGCCTGCCGCCGCACGGTGGCTCAGATCGTGCGGCAACTCGCTGACCGATACGCCGACGCTTAGCTGCCTCGTTCAGTTATCGAGTTGCGACTCGAACAACTCAGCCCCACCCGCACGACCGACTCGTTTCGACTTCGGCGGAGGAACTGCCAACGGGGCGCTACTCGCGGCCTCGGGACGTCCATCGGTCGCTAAGTCGCGATGCCGGGCCACGACTTCTTCCAAGTCGAAAAACTTAGCGCCGGGCAGACCACGGTACCGCTCGGGATGGCAGGTGAGCATCACAATCTGGAATCGCTCGGCTGCCTCTTCCAATACCTGCACGATCCTCGCCAGTCGCGAAGTGTCGGTGAAAGTGAACACATCGTCTAGAACGACCAGCTGACGTTCACCCTTCGTCGCAATGTCCGCCAGCGCCAACCGAACGGCGAAATAAGCTTGCTCACGTTCCCCCCCGGAAAGTTGATCCAGCGATACTGCCTCCGGCGAAGTACGGGGAACGATGCCTGAGAGATCGAACGTGTCGGAAATCTCCAGTCGTTCAAAACGTGAGCCAGTGATGCGAGCGAGCGTCTGCATCGCGCGCTGACGGACTGGGCCGACCAGTGACTCGATCAGCTCTCGTTTCCGCCGGCAGAGGGTGTCGTGCAACAGGCGGATAGCTTCGGCTTGGAGTTGCTCCCGCTCGATCCGCTGCTCGAGATCGGCGATTGCCTCCTCTTCGGCCGCCAGTGCCGTATACGGTGCCTCGTTAATGATTGCATCGAGCTTGCCCTGTTCGAAACGCAATCGGTCGAGTGTTGTCGTGGTCTCTTCTCGTGTCGCCTCCAACTGCCGCTGCAATACTTTCACCTCATTGCGCGGGTCGGTCCCGAATACTTTCAACTTCTCCTCGAGTTGCACGAGTTGAGCTTTCGCCGCCCGCCATTGCAGAGCAAGCTCATCGAGTTGCTCGCGTCGCTGGTCATCGGTTCGGCCGTCTTCACGGGCTACAGCCAGCCGCTGTTTTGCTGCCTGCAATTGCTGCTGCGCATTCTTCAGGTTCTCTTCCTGCCGTGCGACTTGTTGGGCGGCCGCGGACACGGCAGCGACAGTTTTTTGCCTCGCATTTTCCGCAGCGTCGATGCGGTCGGTGAATTCGCGCTCAATCCGTTCGGCTTCAGTCCGCAGCTGTGCTGGGTTAGGCGGCAAGTGCTCCCACTGCGGATTGCCTTTCAATAATTCCTGTCGCTGAGCCGTCAGGTTCGCGTGTTCGATGCGTATTTCATCGATTGGGCGACGGTTCAGTATCGCCTCGATCCTCGCCCGAACTTTTTCAAGCTGCTGATCCAGTTCCGCCGCCTGGAGACCGGCTTGTTGTAACTGCTCGAGTGGCAGTCCGCCGTGAGCCACCAGCAGTTGCTCGGCTTTTGCGGCGGCCTGCTCCCAGGTTCGCCGAAGCGTGTCCGCCGAGCCAGCTGGGCCGCTGGCGCGAATCGTCCCGACACCGGGGATTCGAAAGGCGACTTCCGGTGAGCCGCGAAGGGGCAACTCTTCGCCAGCCGCAACGGATCGATTGATCGGCGATTCCGCCCGCAACGTTTCGATATCCCATTTCCCCTCGCATTGCCAGACGACTGTGATCAAGGAGGCGTCGAGCTTGATCCTTGCTTCATCCCGCTCTCGAAGCGCTTTCTGTAGCTGCACCAGCGACTTCGCATTCGGCGCGACCACCGCCGACCGCCTTGTCGCGAGAGCATCGAGTTCGGTTTGTGCTGTACCGAGCTGTTCCAACCTTTCTGCGAGAGAGGCGATCTGCCGAGTGAGTTCGGAGAATCTCGCCGCGTCGGTTGCCGTACGACCTGCAACTCGCACCGCTTCGCGCTCCTGTCTCACCTGTTCGGCAGCGGCGTGAGCACGGTCTGCTTCGTCGGTTCGCAGTTGCACTTCCCGTGCGATTGATGCAGCTTGTTCCTGCAGGCTGGCGATCGTCGCTTCTGTCTTTCGCGCGTCCTCCGTGGCGACGCGAATCGATTCGATTCGGCTGTTCAGTTCGTCAAAACGGGCCTTGGCTGCTGCTGCTTCATTAATCTGGCGGTCTCGATCACTGACGATCGCCTGATACTCCTCCGCGTTTACTTGCGTTCGTTGCAGTTGTGTCTCTAGCTCCACCAATTTGCGGCGGGCTTGTTCCGTGAGCAGCCGAAAGCTTTCGATGCCATGCACCGCGTCGTCGAATGCCGCGAGCCTGGTCTTCAATCGGTCACGCCGGTCGCGAAGCTGAGCCAACTGGTCTCCAAGAGTCGACAAAGGCGGGGCGTCGGCGCCAGTGCGCAACTTGCCGGTGGGGGTGAAGTAGCGAGAGTAACACTCCGCGATCTTGTGCTCCGCAGCGGTCGTCTCTTCTCCGGCCACTTGAGAGCCGAGCGACTGCTGAATCGTTTGCTTCGCAATGGACGATAGTTGGTCGAGTTTCATCTCGCCTTGCGGCGCCCAGAGCACTTGAGCAAGCCCCCAGTGCCGACAGGTCGATGCGCCGCGCCCCGGCGACTCACCGCGCAGCAGTTCGCGCGCTCGGTCGTCTGCAGCGACTCCCTCGGCGAGTCGAACGTATCGACCATCCTCAAGGCGGAAAATCTCGGACTTTGCTGAAACAAGAAATTGTTTTCGCAGCCGGTAATTCACACCGCCGCAACTCAACTCGATCGTCACGGCTGGCCCCAAATCGCGTCCCCACGGGCGTAGCGACTTCATGCTTTCGCCGGCGACTTTGTGACCATCGAACACGCCGCGGACCAGCGCCAGAAATAAGGTCGACTTGCCGATGCCATTGGGTCCATGCACTACGTTCAGGCCGTCGCCGAACGGGCCTACTTCCACCGGGTCAGCGAAACAGCGCCAGCCTTCGACTCGGATCGTGCGAACAATCATGCCTGGGCCTCGCTGAGTACTCGGTGCAGTTCCAATAAAGCCCGCCGGGCGACAGCTGGCGATGCGGCCGAGCCGTTTGTGCCGCCCGATGCGACGTGTCGCAATTCTTCGGCCACATCACGCAACAGGCCGACCGGCAAATCTTCCAGCCAGTCGTCCGACGGCGGAGGCATCAGGGACGACTCGTCGATGCGACCATAGAAGAACCTTGCTTCGAGCAGTTCGCGAAGTCGCTGCAACTCGGGCTGAGCCTGAGGGTGTAAAAATCCTCGAAGCCGAACATCGGCGAGCGTCAGCCGGAGATTCTCAGGCGTGTCCAGTGTTTCGATAGAGCGGCGGAGGCGTTCCAAGTCGCCTGCGTCGCTCAAGTCGGCTTCGATAACCCGCCATTGCAAGCCGCCAGTGCGAATGGGCGTAATGCGCGGAGTGGCGCCACGGGAATCGATCTCGACGAGCAGTACGTTGCCGCTGTCGCGTTCACCGAACTTGGTAGTCTCGTGCGTGCCGCTGTAAACGAGCCGCGCATCGCCGCTTGCTCCAGGGAAGGATGCATAGGAGTGCCAATGCCCGATTGCCAGATAGTCGAGTCTGCCCCGCTGGGCGGCGTCGCGCGCAATCGGGTAATCGAGATCTTCGGTCTGCAGCCCCTGAACCGTTCCGTGTCCGATGCCGATGGCGATTCGTGATTCACTTGTTGCATCGATCCACCGCGTCGGGTCTCGTTGCGAGTACTTCTCGTAGATGGGACACGGATAGAGCACTCCGCCCGGAATCTCCACCGGTGCAGCCGAGCGGAGGATGTGGAGGTTGGAATGTGCGGTCCACGCCGGGTGTTCCCAGACGCTGCCCGGAGAAAGCGGATCGTGATTGCCCGACAGGATGTAAACCGGCCCAGGGAAGCCAGCCAGGATATCGGCCACTCGTTGCACGAGCACGCGGTCGACGGCGTTGTTTTCGAACGTATCACCCGCCATCAGAACGAAGTCTGCCGACTGCTCCTTGGCCACCTCAATGACCCTGCGGGCTGATTGCAGCCGGCGCTCCCGTACCTGTTGCCCGACAGCACCAACGTGGGCCGCTTTCATGCCAATCTGCCAGTCGGCGGTATGAATGAATCGCATGCTTCCTCTTCGTTTAGCGATCTGGTTCTAAGGCACAGACTTCCCCGGCGGCGAGGAACACGAGTCTCGCAGCAATCTGCTTCGGCTGCAGACCGTACAACTGCGCCACCGCACGTCGATAGGCGGATAGTTGCGGTCGGTAAAATTCAACCCGCTCGTCAATCTGCCGTGGATTGTCCCGCGATACATGATCCGTTTTGAAGTCGACGATATCCGCAGCCACAAGCTCGCCATCGACCCGGATCAGCACCAGCCGGTCGAAGGTTCCAACCAACAGTTGATCGCCATCGCGAACGGCGAACGAACGTTCGTTCTGTACATCCAGGTCTGGGGACTTCGCCGATAGCAGCTTCGTCACACGCTTATCGCCTAGACCGGAAAGCGTGCGATAGTAGCCGCGACTGAGCGCTTCGTGTACCGCTGGTTGATCAACCGCCTTGCGCCAATTGCTTACGAGAGATTTGAACTCGGCTGATATGTCACCGATTTCGCCGGCGAGTTTCTGGGCGGCCTCGGCGAGCGCCGCATCGCCAGGAAGGCGATCGTCTGCCCACTGGATAAGTTGCATCCACGCATGCACGAGGGTGCCATGATGGCGAGCCTGGCTGGCTTGCGGCCGAAAAACATCTGCCAGAGGCAGCCGCTGGCCACCTTCAAGGTTCGATGGGCTTGCCCGCTCCAGGCCGCGGCGACGAACTGAACCGTCAGCGAATTGGATTTGAAGCGGCTCAGTTGAGATAGTGGCTTTGTCGGCGGCGGTCTCCGCCATTTCTTCGCGTCGCGACAATTTTTCATGCCAGTGATGATCGCCACAGTGATAGCCGATTTCCAGCGGCTCCAGCGACTTGCCGTCGCAAAGCGCAGCGCGCAAGAGACCCGCAAATGTTTTCGGTAGTTTGCCTGCCTTTTGCTGCGGCAGCACAATCATGTGCAGCGCGTGCACAGCGCGAGTGAGCGCTACATAGAGGACGCAGAGAGATTCGTCGACATCTTGCTTGGTTGTGTCTTCGAATAACTGTTGGATGCGCTTGGGCAGCATAGGGCGGGCGTGCTGATTCGCGTATCGACAGACAACGTCGATTGGCTGCGTCGGAGCTGCACGGCCGGCTACGAACCATTCGTTCTGTCCGAGCAGTCGCTGCTCCAGTTCGGGCAGAAACACAATGTCGAACTGGAGACCCTTGGCCTGGTGAATTGTCATCACCCGGACATCGTCGCGCGTGGGATCGGCCATCCGCTGCGATTCAATCAACTCAATGAAGTGATCGCAGCGCAGCGAACTTTCTGCCTGATATTGATAGGCCAGTTCCACAAGCTGCTGCAGGCGGTTCAGGTCCCTGCGACTGCAATCGGGCGCCATCGCTTTTGCCCAGTCGTAAACCGAAGGGCCGTAACCTTCGTCGAGCAGTCGACGACGAATTTGACGCGAAAAGTTGGATGCGGCGGAATCACTTTGCCAATTGCTGTAATCAAGATGCCTGGCGAGCGGTGAATGAGCCAGATGAAATCGAGCGACAGTGTCCCCAGGATGATCGGCGACTCGCAGCAACGAAAGAACCACTTCAATCGGCGCAGAATCGGTGAGCGGGTTACCACCTTCTTCGCTCGCCGGCACTCCGAGATCGCGAAGCAAGTAGATCAGCCGTGCCACCGCTTCGTTCGTGCGAACGAGTACACCCACGCTTCGACCCGGGGCCTGTTTCACAGCGGCTGCCACCTGTTCTGCCGCAAAGCGGTACAAAACGTCCTTGGGCTCCTCACCCTCCTCGGCCAGCGGCGCAGCCTGCAACGTGACATATCCCGGCAATTCGGTCCGAGCGGTGGTGTGCTCAGGGAACTGCTTTTGCCATTGGCGGATCGCTGGCTCCATGCGATCGAGATTGTCATGATCAGTCATCCGCGTGAACAACCGATTGACAGCTTCGACAATCGGCGGCGCCGAGCGAAAGCTCATGGTGAGCGAATCATGCGACAAACCTTCGAGTTCGATTCCTAGCGCATCAAACAGTTCAGCAAGGCCGCCACGCCAACCGTAAATCGCTTGCTTGACGTCGCCGACGCAGAAGAACGATCCGTCACCGCAAGTAACTCGCTTGGCGAGCGGACGCAGCACCTGCCACTGTAGTAGCGAAGTATCTTGAAACTCGTCCAGCAGGACATGCGAGATGCCTGCATCCAGCCGATAGGAGAGCTGCTCACTCGCCTGGCTCATCGCCCGGGCCAATCGATGCGTAACATCGTCGAAACGCATCGCGCGACGGGCATGCTTCAGCCGCTCATATTCTTCGGAGAACTTCTTCAGCAGGTCAAATGTGCCTTGCGTCTGCAGGGCAATCTGTGAAACGAGATGCGACTCGGCTTGCTTGAGCAGCTTCTTGTACAAATCGACAGCTTCGTCCGGGATCGGCTTCCGCTGATAAACGTAGTCTCCGCAAAGCACCTTTGGGCCGAGACCCGTTTTGATGAACGCTTCCCAATCGCCGGCGATCACCGCTTCGCAATCCTTGTCGCGGGCAGTTGCGGCCTGGCTGGGCAGTTCGATCTTGCGAAGCTGCTCAATCGTGGCTTCGAGTTCCCCTTTGTCGAGTCCCTTCACCCAAGGAACTTGCTGCCAGGCATCGGGGTGCGTCTCGCGGAAGAGGTTGTAGAGCTGCGAAACGGTGGACGCGACGAGTTCGCTGATGCTGCGCTTTGCTTCACCTTTGGTCAGCAGATTCATCAGCGCGAGCAGATCGGCGGTTTTCTCACGGGCGAGAACGGCTTCGATTGCTTCCTCGCGAAGTTGAGCATCGGTGCGCTCATCGCAGATGTTCCAACCTGGTGGCAGGCCCATTTCAAGTGCGAAGCTGCTCGCGATTCGTGCGAAGAAACTATCCAGTGTGCCGATGCGCAGTGAATTCATGCTACGCACGGTGCGGACGAGTAAGCCGAGACACTCCTCCTTGCGGAGCGGCTTCTGCGCACGGATGGCCTTGCTCAGATCGCTACGCGACTTTTCGCTGGTCGCCGCTTCTGCGAGACGCAGGAGGACACGGTCGAAGATTTCTCCAGCCGCTTTGCGTGTGAAGGTGGTAGCGAGTATGTCTTCCGGCGAAGCTCCCGCATGGAGCAATCCGATGAATCGATTGGTGAGCTGATACGTCTTTCCTGTCCCAGCCGATGCGCGGATGATCGTGTGAGGAAACGAGCACTTCATGCTTTGGCTCCTTCACATTCAGCCGTCCAGCGACTGAGCAAGCGATCCTGGCAAATGGCGGCCAGATCTTCGCTAAAGGCGGGAGGGTTCTCACAAGGGGGCCAGAAGATTTCGTTGCGAACCTTGCGGACGATCTCGCGGGCTGTTTCGTCGGCTTCCTGGAGCAGTCGGGTGTCCCATGCGGCAACCTGTAAGCCAACCGCCGAGATGTCTTTCGGCAGGTTGATGTAGCCAAGTTGCACACGGCTATCGCGTTCCTGGGCATCAGACCAGTCGAGCGGCGGACCATCGTCGATTCGGACATCGGTCAGCAGATGGCGATAAAGAGGGAGTTGTAGATCCACCCACTGGCCATCGCTGTTGAGGTGGGCTTTTTCAGGTGAGTTGGCGGAATCGCTCGTTTTGTAGTCGAGGATCAGGTAGTTTCCAGTTTTCAGATGCACATCGATGCGATCGATGCGTCCCTGTAAGGTTAGCGGCCGCCCATCTACGTCGAAGTCGGCAGACAAGCGACGATTAAAGTCTTCGCTGTAGGCAATCTTCCATCCCGAGGCGGTACGGGCGGCCTGCCAGCGGGCAAAGGATTTCAGCCGAGCACGGGCCTGCTCAATCTGGACCCGAATCGCCGGGCGACCGAGATGTTCGCCGTATCGGGCGAGCGCCAGCCTGGTGAGACGGTCGTTCAAGTAGCCCAGGAGCACATCTTCGCTCTTGCTGTGCCGAATCTTGTCCTCGGCCCGGCCGAACTCCTGGAGAGCGTAGTGGACCAAATCGCCGAACATGGCTGCATCAAGCTCAACAGCGGAATCAGCAATCGCTTCCAGCCGCAGAATGTAGCGCAGGTAGAAACGATAGGGACAAGCCAGGTACGATTTGAAATGTGTCACGCTGAGCCGATCCACGGTACGCTCACACGGCCTGGGCTGAGGAATAGCGAAGCGGGAAATGCGCGGCGGATTCTTCGCTTCAGGCCAAAGCGACCTTCGTAGGCCAGAGGACTCGAGCGGTGCAAATAGCTTCAGCGCCCGCTTGGCGACGGTTTCAGAATCGGTAGCAAAGAGCAGTCGGCTGGGCGGCAGCGGATTGTTCTGAGCGTCGCGGTGGGCCACGATCAGCTTGAGTGCTTTTCGCGAGTGCAGCAGGGCCGTTAGTGCATACGCATCGCGGGCATAGCGACGATCATTGTCGAGCAGTCCTAGTTTCTGACGCAGCCGGTTGGGCAAGAAGGCGTCGGCGCTCGAGGAGTGCGGGACAAACCCGTCGTTGAACGTCGTGATCGCCAGCGCCGGAGCGTCGTCCATCACCAACTCCAGCCAGCCGAGCAGTTCGACGGCGCTGGTCTGTGCCGCTGGGGCGATGAATTCACGCGAGAGCGGCCGCAGCACCAATTCGAGCGCCGTACTGAGGGGCAGGACCGGCTCGACCGATTTGGGCAGTTCCGAGAGCGCCCCAAGCCGATCGTTGATTTTCTGGCATGTCGCGAACAAGTAACGATCGGCTGGACGGGTCCGGTCGATCTGCCTGTCGGAGTAAACGTTAACAATGATCCCCCTCAGCGATTCGGCCCAGACGCGAAGCGGTTGAGGGCGATCGGGGAGTTCCTCGACGAGTTCATCGACAAACCGAACCGTGGAAAGCACTGTGGCTACAACGTCGCGCGATCTCAGGTTGTAGCTGTCGCCGTGAAGCTGCGCTTCCTCCGTAGCAAGCTCTAACTCGCGTTTCAATCGCTCGCCGTCGAGGCGAGTTGGCAGGTGATCGCAATAGTACTCATCGAGCGCGGCGATCGGATCAATCGACCGAACATCAAGTTCCGCCAGTTGCCGCTGCAGCCATTGCTGGACGTCGACATGGCGGACCAGTGCCGCCAGATCGTCGAATCGCCGCAGTTCGCTATAACGGCCAACCACCTGCAGCAAGCGGTAGGGCCCAGTTTCCGCTACGCGCTGTCCTTCAATCCAGCGCGATTCAACGCCGCACTGCGCCAGTTGCCGCTGCAATTGAGGCACCAGCCCGGAGTCGGGCACTCCGACGATCACATCCTCCGCGCGATACTTCGACGCGATCTGGCCCATCCACTGCGTGACTGCTTCCGCCTGGTCCGCCGGACCATCTACACGCTGAATTTGTTCGTCCTGCACAGCAATGGGAGTCTCGCACCAATGCTGTTGGATCAGACATCCATATTTGTCAAATGCCGGTGCCAGTTCCGCCGGGGCGTGGATGAGCGACGTCGTTCGCCCGGCGATCTGATCCAGGATCTTCCGCATCGCTCGATTGAGGTCGACGGTGCCGACTAGAACTACGTCGTTGTCCGTGTGAAATTCGCCGTTATCAATTGCGACCAAGCGAGCGGTTTGAAGATCCCAGAGTTCGAGATCGTCGAGTTGCTCGAGATACGCCTTTTGCAGCGTCACAAGCGTTTTCCAACGCGGCTTTTCGTTGAAGCCGTCGATCTTGCTTCCGCCGTTGAGCACGTCCGAAAAGTCGAGGCCATCAGCAGCGAGCTCCTGATGCAATCGCTGCATCATTTCGCTGAGTTGCAGCCACGACGTTGTGTCGGTTTCCGCGGGAGGATAGGGGAGCAGATGCCGCCGCTTCTCGTGCGGCATTTGACGAAGCACTTTCATCCAGGTCAGCTGCTGGACCAGTTCGCTCGCCAATTCCCGCTTTGGGCGGTAGAGTCGTTCGGGAAGGTGCCCCTCGGTGGTAATCGTTGGCGGAACGAGCGCCAGATTCTGCTGCGTAGCACGGTCGACCAGGATCTCCAACAACCGACGGCCCGCCCGCTGGCCGGGAATTACGAGGATCACTCGCGATAGATCCCAAGCCTGACCGAGGCAGTAACGCTCGATCAGAAAATCAGCCACAGCTGGCAGCGCTGGTTGATGCCAACCGAGGAAATGCCGCTGGATGGCCATAGGCTCGCGCGGGGCGCCCTCCTTGCGTCGCTTTGGATTGGACCGATGGGCCCGTCCGGTTTCGCGCGACGATTGCTCAGTCGATTTCGACTGGACCGGCCGACGGGCGGTCCGTTTTTCGCCGCTCGGCCGTGTAGCCGTCGATGGCGGTCGGCGAGAAGAATTCCTTGTCACGATAGCCCTTTGCGACGTTGCAATCAAAGGGGCATGCCGCCGCTAAGTTGGCGGCTTCGCCCCGCAGGATGGACGTTTGCAACTGGATCTTCCGCGGGCCGAGTGACACCTTTGGTCACTCGCGAGCGTTGCGGGAACAACTTTTTCGGAAAAACTTACCGGTCGGCGGGCTTTTGAGGGCGAATGGCCAAGAAACGCAAGCGGGTCGCCGTCTGGGCGACCCGCTTGCGGGTTCTGAATCAGGAAACGCGGCTTTCGCGGGTTACCAGCGGCTCTGGGAGGCGAGGAGCATGTCCACTGCGCCCGTTGCATCGCTATCGTCGGATTCGTCGAACGAAGTGGTCGCGGCTGTCCAGTCAGACCCTTCGCCCTCCGCCATTGCCTCATCCACCGCCGCTCGGGCAGTGTCGAGCATCAGCGACGAAGAGGTGACCGGGCCGTTTACTCCACCGGTGAAACCGAACGAAGCCGGATTGGCAATGATTTTGTACAGCCGAACATTGCCGCTCGTGCCGAGCAACGACACACGGCCATCGGGCAATTGCACCGTGGCTGACTGAGCCTGTCCTTGCGGATTGGTGACGTCGATCTTCAGCGACGACACGCCGCTGGCCGTCGTGAGCGTAGCTTTGGCATTGGTGAAACCTTGCCAGCTACCCTTAGCGAGCGACCACTGGCTGCCAGTCGAAGAATCGACCGCGATCATCAGGAAGTTGTGGCTGCGAGAAGCAAACAGGTCGCGAATCGAAACGGTGGCTGCCGTACGGCCACGCTCGCCGAAGTTGAAGTTTGTGGCGTTCGTGTCCTGCGGCAGATTGATCGTGAACTGATCATTGGCCGAAACCGTGGCCGCAATCGAGCCGACCGACTCAGCGCCGTCTAGCATGAACGCTGGTGACGATTCCTTCACCGTGTAAACGGCTGGTGCTAGATCGCGGAACTCGTAGCGACCGGTCGAATCCGTGACAGCAGTCTTGGTGACCGCCGACCCACCGGTCGGAGTGCCATTGAGCGTGATCGTGATGCCGGCAAGCGGCGCTTCTCCCGCGTCCTTCACACCGTTGCCGTTGGCATCGACGTACACGTAGCCTGAAATGTGGCTGGGGATGAACTCGGCCACGTTGACCGTGACGGTCACCGTGTCGGTAAGGCCACCGGCATCGCGGACCGTGTAGGTGAAAGTCTCGGAGCCCGTGTAGTTGCTCGCCGGAGTGTACTCGATCTTGCCATTGACGATGGCGACCGTGCCGCCGTTGCTGGGCGTGCCGACTGCGCTAATCGTCAGGTTTTCAGTCGGATCGGGATCCGACTTGTCGTTCGCCAGAACATCGAAGATGGCTTTCGTGTTCTTGAATGCCTGAACGGTGTCGTCGATGCCAGTGGGGGCGTCGTTCGTGTTGTTGACCGTCATCGTGACGGTCGCCGTGGCGGTGCCACCGTTTCCGTCGCTGATGGTGTAGGTGAACGTCTCCGTCCCTTGGACGTTGGCAGCCGGCGTATAGACCAGCGTCAGCTTGTCTTGCGAGATCGTGATCGTGCCGCCCTTGCTGCCGGCGCTGACCGAGGTAATCGTCAGTGTTTCGCCGGTATCGGGAGCAAACGAGTCGTTCGCGAGTGGATTGATGGTGTTGTTGCTGCTGTCTTCGGTCACGGTGAAGCTGTCGTTCACCGCCGTTGGATTGTCATTGCTGGCAGTAACAGTCACGGTGACGGTCGCGGTCGCGGTGCCACCGTTTCCGTCGGCGAGCGTGTAGGTGAATGTCTCGGTGCCGATGAAGTTGGCTGGAGGCGTATAACGAATGTTCGCGTTGCCAGCGCCGATCGAAATCTGTCCGCCTGCGCTGCCGGTGCTCACGGCGGTCACTCGCAGTGTCTCGCCGGTGTCGTTGCCGAGCGTATCGTTGGCGAGCACATCCAGGATGTTGTTGGGCGAATCCTCGCTCACGGTCAGCGTGTCGTTGACACCGACCGGCGGATCATTCATCGGGAGCACCGTCACCGTGATGGTGGCAGTATCGGTGGTGTTGTCCTGATTCTTGATCGTGTAAGTGAACGTCTCGGTGCCGACGAAGTTGGCAGCCGGCGTGTAGATGATTTTCTTGCCATCTTGAGAGATCGTCGCGGTGCCTTGACCGCTTAGCGTGCCGACGGCGGTGATTGTCAGCGTGTTGGTGCCGACCGTGTCATTGGCGAGAGGATTAAGTTCGACATTGGTCGAGTCCTCGTTGACGATGAAGGCATCGGCAACCGCGCCGAAGGAAAGGTCGATCGTCGCGCTGGTCGATCCGTAGGCGACTTCCTCCGGCGGCACGGCGGTATCTCGCCCGTGCAACAGAACGTGATTCGCCGGCAAGACGTCCGCCGGGTTGGCTATAAAGGTAATAGCACCCGAGGCGGTAGCTCGCATCGGCACGGTGTAGAGCAGCGTGGGAGCGTAGGGATCCGGAGGAGTCGATTGGCCGGAAAACGCCCCCACTTCGTTCAACAAGCCGGGGGTTACCGTACCTTGCTGCTGCAGCGGGTAGGTGTTGCCATAGGTGATGTTACCGATCACCGTGGCCTTGTTCGCATCCCAGGTCACATCCATGTAACCAGCCGCCACGCCGAAAGCGGCTCCGCGCAAGTCGTCCACGTAGGCCCGCAGGAAGAATTCCTGGTTGCTCGAAAGCGACGTCAGGATGTTGCCCTGAGCGTCGGTAATCCGCAGGATGATTCCGACCTTCGACGGAACCGCCTGAGCCACATTGACGCTCACCGGTTGCGTAAGAACATTACCGGCGGCATCGATCGCCCTGATGGTGTATTGCAGGCCGCCTACTTGGGCAGCCGTAGGAGTCCAACTGACGACGCCGGTGGTGGCGTTGATCGTAATGCCGGCGGGTGCACCGGCTTCGATCTCGTACTTGAACCCAGCTGTGCCCTCTTCCGGGTTTGCGGCGTTGTAGCTGTAGGCCTGGCCGACTGTAGCGTTGGTTACCGGAGTCGATGTAAAAGCTGCCGGCGGAGTCGAGTCGAAGGTGACATTCAGGATGGTCGACTTCACGCTCTCGATGTCGTTGACCGTCTGCGTGGCAGTGATTGCGTGCTGGCCCTGACCCGCGGCAGATACCTGGGTCGTTTGAACGGTCACGCTGGTCTGACCGGCGGCTACGGTAGCCTGACCAATCACGGTGTTGCCGCGATAAAGCTTCACCACCGCACCAGCTGTCACGCCGGTGACCTGGAAATCCATCGTGGTCGCGTTCGTGATGTTGTCGGTTGTGCTGGTGCCGGTATCCGACGCATCCGCCAGGTTCACGAGAGTCGGCGGAAGCGGGGCAACGTCGACAAAAATGGTCTGTCGGTCCACGCCATCGGCGACGACTGTGGCTCCCGACATTGTCCTGCCAAGAGGATCGCTGACCGCCACGTTCACGGGTAATCGCCCGACAAACCCCGCCGGCGGAGTAACGGTCACGATTCCGGTCACTGCATCGACCGAGACGGTGTAATCGACTGATCCCGTCTTGGCGGCGCTGTAGGTCAACGCGTTGTTCTCGGCATCGACTCCCTGCAGTTGGAACTGCACCTGTTGGCCGACGTTGGTGCGAACGGGCGTGAGCGGAGCGAGAAACGCCGGTGTGTTCTTCGTGTCGGCCGACACGGTAACCGTAATCACCTCCTCCACGAAGTTGCCCTGCGAGTCTGTGGCGCGAATGGTAACCGTCGCGCTACCGCTGGCCCCTTCGGCGGCTTTCAGCATCAGCACCGCGTCTTCGGTCTCATTCTCGTTCACAGTGATCGAGTTGATTACCACCGGCGTCAGCGGAGCATCGCCGCTGCCGGTCTGGACATTGGTGATCGCGTCGCGGACTGCTTCGCCTTCGATCAAGCGGCCGAAGACCGGGTGGTTGAAGTCGAGATGGCGGGTTTCAGCGTCGGTAATGAAGAACTGCGACGTGCCGCTGTCGTCCGCGGATGTCTTGGCAAGCGAGAGCAAACCCTTGCCGGTATGCTGCGCATCGAGATGGAACTGGTCATCGAACGCGGCGGGAGCCGGAGAGAACTGGCCACCTTGGATCATGAATCCGTCGATAACGCGGTGAAACGTAACCGTGCGGCTGGCAGTCTTGTTGTACTCGCCCGCTTCAATCAATTCGACAAACCGGTTGGTGACTTCCGGTACCAGATGGTCGAACAATTCGAACTTCATCTGGCCGAAGCCCTGAACATCGATGGTGATCGTCCGGTTTCCGGTTGGAATGCTCGCCGTAAGCAGCGCCGGATTGCTCGACGTGGCGGTGTACGTGATCGTGGTTCCGTCCGAGTCCTCTCCGTTGAGGCCAACCCACGTTGGCGCACCGCCGAGAACCGACTGATTGCCGACCGGTGCCAAGGTTGGCGGCGCACCCTCTCCTTCGCCCCCTTCGCCTTCCGCCTGCTGAGCGCTAGCCACGGCCGCTGGGCCGAAGAGATTCGAGGCGTACAGGTCGCTGGTGTCGGGTGCGCTCAGGTTGTAACCAAGATCACCCGCCATCAGGTTCCGCGACTCAAGAGTCTCGACCAGGAACGCCTGACGACGGCCGCGGAGTTCGACCTCGCGGCGGCGGCGATTCCAAAGGCGGCTCAAAGAGGCAACAGCGTGTTGAGCGAGCGAGCTACGGTGATTCTTCATAGAGTGGTTCAAGCGTGAGTCTTGGTTCTTCTCTGTTCGCCAGCGATCGGTAAGGCGTTGCGGGTAAATCGCTTACGGCCTGGAAAGGACCTGCGATTGCCAGAGCGCCTCTTATGCTTCCGCAAAGAAATTCGCCCGCACCTGTGTTCCGGCAGGTTCGAGCGTTTGGAGTTTGGGCCGACGGTTCCGCGCGTCGCCCACGTCTGCCGACTGAAGCAGCAGACATTCACGATATTCAGCAATGCCAGCAGAGTCACTCATTTGGTCAAAATTGTCCTGCCACGTATGGGGATAGACCAGCCAGCGACGTCCTGCCTGTCACTTGGTCGACCCCACGTCGACAGGGGCGAAGGGCCAATTGACAATGGACCGCCCGGGGGGTTGTACTTAGCCGGGGCACACGATGCTTCGCAATCGCCAGTCCGAACCTCGCCAGCTTGGACGCCTGCGGGCCGCCGCTGGTTCCCAAGAGTCCGATTCTAGCGGTCGCACCGACGGCAATCACGCGTTGCAAACATAGAAGAGACAAGCAGATGGGACGTTTTTGGCTCGCTTGCCGGGCTTTCTGGTTCGCGCTCGTAAGTGCCCGGGCGGCGCAGGAGGTGCGCGTCGCTTTAGAGCACTCGAAGTTGCCGGAAAGCAACGTTGAGGCGAAACCGCAACAGCCCTCCACCGCGGCTCCTAGCCGACCCACTCCAGTAGCGGCCCCCAAACGGAGCGAGGCCGTCACTTTGCTGGCCGCGCTGCAGCGAGAGGCGCGGTTCGTCGATCTCGTGCGTGAGCCGCTGGACAGTTATTCGGATGAACAGATTGGTGCCGCCGCGCGGAACGTCCTTCGCGACTGCGCTGGTGTGCTGGAGCGCTTCTTCGAACTGAAGCCGGCGGTTTCGCAGGCTGAGGGAGAGTCGATCGAAGTGCCGGCTGGCTACGACCCGGCTCGGTACAAGGTGGTGGGTAATGTCACCGGTGCTCCGCCGTTCCGGGGCCGATTAGTGCATCCCGGGTGGGTT